>Ga0131853_10019940_pt1 | contig 12199 bp, 4 predicted proteins | sample TergutLab28metaG_FD_92764 | JGI IMG/M metagenome (GOLD analysis project Ga0131853, IMG submission 92764) | Labiotermes labralis P1 segment gut microbial communities from Petit-Saut dam, French Guiana - Lab288 P1 (version 2) (version 2) | ecosystem: Host-associated > Arthropoda: Insects >...
CACATACACACACACATACACACACACACACATATACACACACACTCACTAACACACACACCCACATATACACACATACACACACACACACCCACCCACACACACACACACACACTATACACACACACTTATCCCACTTTGTCTCCCTTTTTCTGTTTCTTGGCGTGTAATTGTGCTGTATTTGTTAAAATGAGTTCATTGGAACGACATTGACAATATATACAAAAAACAAGTTATTTTCTTTAATCCGCTTACCTTAAAATGTAAACCAAACTGATTTGTTTTAGTTATCTTTTGATATGTGCTTCCTTCTGTTGTTTGTTACCTGCGCGTTTTTCTTACCTTTCTCTGCTGTCTCTGTAATTTGCCTTACGACTGTTTTTCCCAGCACATAAATAATAAAGAATTGAACTAATTATTATTATTATTATATTTATTTTTGTCTGTTTGTCGTGTAATTGTGTTGAACCCGTATGTTCGTGAATTTATGTGCTTTTTTGCAGGTCAGTAATTGGCCTTGCGCTGCGAAACCTGCATGACTTGGAAATGAATTGAATTTAACTGACAATACTTTCGTGAATGAATTGTTAATTTTTAATTTAACAATTATAATATAATCCATGCTGTCTGTTAAGTGATATGGTTTTTCCTCATTACAGTGTTTGGCTTATCATTGGATGTATTTCTTCTTATGTTCGTATGCTGTCTCCGTAACTGGTCTAATGGCCTTCATGCCAGATACTAATAATACAAAGGATATTGAATTATTTTCTTATTTCTCTTTTATTTACACATTTTCTGATATGATACATTTTAACATTTTGTATACTTTAAAACTTGCATGGAATAGTCTTTTTCGTGTCCCTTTTCTAATATTATGTTTTGCGTATATGAAATGTTATATTTTTGACAAATTAATATTTTTATACATTTTTATATTAAATGTTCTTCCAGTTTTCCCCAGATTTTAATTTTCATGTGATCGACATTGAGTCTGAAATTCAAAATTAATTTAATCCAAAGGAAATATCTCTACGGTTTTCTGCTCTAGATCTCATGGTATTACTTCAGGTAGCTGATTGGTACAAATATGTAAAATTTTTCTAACTGTACTGTGGAACGACTTATGCCAAGAATATTCAGATTTAACTTTGCAGCTGATAACCTTAGCCCATACATATTTATGCGAAAATAAATTTTCGATTTATGCAACAATGAAGCGAAATACACAGACAGGCTACTTGTTGATGCGGCGCCAAGTTTCAGAATTCTTAACGTGAAGTCAATAAAAAGAAAAATCTGTAAATTAGAAAAGAAAACCCAAGCCTTGCATTTAAAATTGCAAGTATCATCTTCACTCAAGGAACTAATTACATTCAAACACAACTATTTTAAATTACATAATTTTTCTGGCAACATATTCATACCTAATATGGTAATCTTCCGGCCAACGGTATAAAATTAATAAAAGTAATGTAAGTAATTGTATTCTAAGTTATTAATAGCCGGGATCTCAATTTGCACTCAAACAAATATATTTTGCTGTGTCACATTTGCTATGATAAAAATTAAGATGTTCAAATATGGTTAGAAGTATGGTAGAAGAACATTCAACGTAAAGCCCATGAAACGTCACATTGTTGGTCTTGTTTGCGCTGGTAGGACTTTGTCCGTGTTCATTATAATTTCTTGTTTTGGAAGGATGGTTAAATGTGTTGAATTTCCATGTTATTTAAGAAGTGTTGAAGCCGGTGCACAAATGTACTATCCGTCGTCACTCTTCAGGAGGTGTTAAAATAAAGTACGAGCTCAGTGTTTCTTGAATTCGAAATCTTGTTCCTAAATTTGTGCAATTAAATAACACGTGTATTCACCACAGTCATTGCGTGATCTATCTTGCGAAAGGTACATAGCCTGTACCAAGCGTCATCTCCACGGAGTGCGATCTAGTGCTTGCTCTTTTAAGATTCTAATGTTTTCTGTTTTCCTTAAGATATTTGATCTCATATCCTTCTTTGGTATTCATTTACTTTTAATCTTTATTTTGTGGTCCAGTTTTTTTAGCTTCACACAAGAATTATATCGGGGTTCCAGAAAAATATTTCCAGTGCGTAAGTTTTCTGTGGCCAAATTAAATTGGTAAAAATGGTTTAGTACCAAAGGGAGAACCACTTTGCGTGATAAGGTCTCGTCGTTAGAATGCAGAAAAAGGTACAATTAAAAGCACAAATAATAAAGACTTAGAAACCCTAAGAATATTCAGATATTTCGGGACTATAAAAATAAATCGAAAACTAATTTTTTAATAAAATGAGAACAGATTACATCCGGAGAACACTTGCTAACAGTCGGTCAATGATTTAGACTGCGCTATCTTCCGAATGCTACCAAAGACCCTAAATAATAAAATGTATTTATTTCACTTTTACCTAAACACGTGGCTTCATACGCAGAAGAGCTCAAATTTGAAGTGTGTGAGAAGAGAGTGCCGAAGGAAACATTCGGATCTGTATTCTGCGCGACAGCAGAATGCAAAGAGAAAGGGGTAGTGTGGTGGGGGTAACTAAGTGTGCAGGCAGCAGACTCCAATTGAAATGTGATGGCACAAGGTGACGCACGGGAAGGGAAGTGAAGGGGAAACTGGCGAATGGAGTGGGTAGCCAGTACCCTTCACACTACCTCGGAACATGGTGTATCAAGCATTATTACCGCTGATGCGCACACCTCGGCTGCCAGTAGTCGACTGAACTGACGCCCCCGCCGATTTAAATGGACTCGTCCGTTTCGCCTAAAAACGAAATCTGGTTTCTGCGCGCGTGCCACCACATTTCAACTGGCCTCTACTACAGCTGTACGTTTGAAAATTTAGCATTAGGGCTACGAGACAATTTGCTCCACACAAATCCAAGAAGTACACTGACCTACTTCACCTCTCTGCGCATTGTTCTACCAAATGGGTTCTTCCATCTGTGTGACTCCACCAAAGAAACGGATATATTTCTAAGCTTATGCCCCGAAGTACGAATAAGAGGATGGAGAATCTGCATTATGAGGAGTTCCGTAATTGTAAACATCACAGAACGTTATTGCAGTTATAAAAAAGACGATGGGATGGTCCAGATACGGGGATGAAGGAATTGTGTAGAAAATCCTGGTAGTCAAATCTGATGGAAAGATTTCTCTTGGAACATAGATTGATAAGAGAGGTTGATATTTAAACTAATTTGAAATTAATAGCATTAGCAGGATCTCGCCATGGCTGGTGGCTGAGGCTAATTCTCTGACGCTTTATTGTGAAGCACGGGACAATTTTGGGTGAGACATGGCAGACATGTGGTATTTATGGTAGACAAAGTCACAATGGGACAGAATATTCTCTGAGTACTTTGGTTCTGTCTGTATCATTCCACCAATGGTCCTTACTCAGCGGTTTATCACTTGGTTTATCTTAGACACTGACAGCGTCGTTAAGTAAACACTATAAATAGAGTATTGTAGAGCGGGGAATGGATCCATTGGGCTCAGAAGAGGGAACAGTGAGGGCTTGTAAACATGATAATAAACGTTACATTTTCAGAACCGTGCATCGTGCAATATATTTGTGTGAGAATGAATATGATAATAAACCTTCCCGTTCCATAACGTGCAGAGAATTCATTTGCTAGCTGTACAGTTATTAGGATAATTAGCTTGTTAGTTATCCTATTTATGAGCATGAAAAAGATTCTTCATGCAAAGAGAATTAAAATTGTAGGCAATATAGGCTATAAAAATGAGTATGAAATATTATCTTCATTATCTATTGCATTAAGTTTCATTCGGGATTCAAAATATTGCAGATGAAAACGCCCAGCTGTTCTATCGTTAAAGCAAGTGTTCGAGAGCTCTCCGGTGATTGTCACTAGCAGATGTGTCAGTAAAGGGTTCAGCTCTCCGTGAAGTGGAGGCAGGTTTCAAGTGTCGCTTCTTGAAGCGCGTCAGACCGTGATCAAATATCTTTTATAAAAATTAAAAGGAACATTAAATAAATATAAGAGCCAAACTTCGTGTATAAATCAAAATTACGTTAAACTGTTAAGCACAATGTTGGAGGGCCATCTTTGGAAAAGCCACTTGACGGGTTCATTGCAGATACGCCATCCATCTGTCTGTGTAGCAACATACAAACGCGACATAAGGCAAGGCACTCGTGTTACAGATGTCAAATTTAGAGGTGACAAATTCAAGTGTAGCCATATCCGTCAAAGTGAAACTACGCATGTCGGTGTAAGTATGCATGTAGCCTATCGTTCAAGACCGTCTTGCAGCGCCGACGAGGGCGGGGGGGGGGGGAGAAAGCCGGTACAAATTACCAGGGCCCTCCGGTCCGGAAGGGGAACCCGGATCCGACCATGTTGCATGTTTCTTTTTTCTTTTTTATTTTCTCGGTAGTATAATTCTTTTTCGATTGTACTAATCATTAACCATTGCAGACCAAGCTCAAGTCACTCTGCAACTAACGGTCCTTCTGCCCTTGCTGGGAGCCCAAAAAAACTTTTTCACCGGGGCACGAACACGGTCTCAGCGGCCCTGCCTTCATGACAAAGAGTGTTTTCCTATATCGTTGTCACAATCGGTGCTGTACAATATACTGTCTTCACAACCAGTGTTATACAATATGACATCAACGCAGTATTCTTAAATATATCTTCTGTACAATCTCATTTGAGATATTCAGGTAGTGAAATAAAATTCGGAACGGAAATTTCTGATTACAAACACCAGTCCACGGGGCTCGAAATGTCTAAACTCTCATATAAGAGTTGAAGTGTCTCTAGAGATTATCTTCTGGGATGTGACGCCGTGTAATATGATGTAAATTTACTATAATACACAGCGTCACAACCAAGAGAACACGTAACTAAAATGTCGTGCACACAAAACACAACAATATATTCAATAATGTAAAGTTGCTATATGTTTCAGTTACAAGTAACCATCATCAGGCAGACACTTCAGTACATGGACATGGTTACCTGAAATGTCTGCCTGATGATGGTTACTTGTAACCCAAACATGTAGCAACTTCACATTTTTAAATGCATTGTTGTGTTTTGACTGAACGATATTTTAGTTAGTACTACAACACAACGGAAAGGCTTCTATAAAAAAAAAAAGAACATATATTCAGATTGTAAATACACTCGGTAGATTATGGACTAGTCAATATTTGGTAAATGTAATTAAAAGTAAATAAATTGTCAGACTTAAGTTAACAGCGAAGTGGCAGAGTAACAATGGACGGATGGTTATATTTATCCAAATATTCTGCTAGAATAAGTTAGGAAAGCTGAAAAAGACCTGAGGGGACCTCTACACCGTTGGCAGTTCCCCAGTTACAGCTGTCATCGTTCTAGGACAGGGCTGGCGGACGTATGGGGCGCGTGGTCACAATGGCAGGCGGAAAGATATTCTTGGCACGCGGCATTCAATGGTGTCCGTAATTTTTATTATTTTACCCGACCCGCTTCTCTATATTGGAAAGAATATGTGCACATGTACACATATCCGATTACGTACAGACTGTAAATAATTCACCGCTGCTACCAAATAATACTGCGAGTGAAACATTTTTACACAAATCGGGAGCAGTGCGAAGTGCTGACTGGATATTTATCGTTGGGGCACCAGCCTGGCGGTGACTGAGAGAATATGTGATAATGGACAAAAGGTTTTACAATTTTATATTCAAACAGAAAGCAGTAGCAGCCCCAGTTACTTCCACATTTTCTTCCTTGTCGCATTTCTCGAGAAGACCTTTCTTAGAAATATAATTATATTACGCATTAATTATATAATTATAATATTTATTGATAATAATGAAATAATTAAATAATAGTTCATGGAAGACTCAAGGACCTTATTTTGCTCTTCAAACTTCCCATGTGCACGCGACGTTTTTAGGCAATTTGAGCACGTGCCCTCAAAAAGACTAGCCAGCCCTACCCTACGAGTTCATTCAGCCGAAATAAAGTGTGTGTAGACCTACACCCGATGGTTTTGGGTGAGAAAACAGAATCTTCTTCCGATGATACGGAGTTCGCTCTGCGGTTACGTCCGTATTCACCGTCTTTTGTGCACTGGCCGGAGTCTTCATCTCTGGCTTATGTTCTTAGACGACAGCACCAAATACAGTCCGGTTTCGGTCTGCCTCGTCCTTTGTCGACCTTATTTTCATTCTATACTTCGCGCTCAGAAGTCGCATGAGAAGAGGTTAGGAAAATCGACGATAACTGGATAACACATACCTAGAATATTTTGCGGGGCTTACGCTTGCCTGATACACACAGTACTGTGTAACGTAGTAGACGGAAAGTCCGTTTTGGACGATTTGAATTTTTGCTTCGAATTCTGAAATTAACGGTTTCGATTTTCGCCCCCCAGAAGGCACGCTAGTTGAGTGAAATATTTTCAGGGTTTTCTCAGGTCCTGCAAGCCAATTTTGGGTAGTTTCTCAAAACAGACACAGACTGATTTATTTCACATTCTTTTAAATTAATCTTTCCCGTCATTTCCCCTTTCGATTGGTTCAGTTGAGAAAGTATTGTTAAATTAAATAATAAAAAATGAAGACATTTCTGAATTAGTCTAAGGAAAGGGACGAAGCAGCCAGTCTCCTCAGGCCATAATTCCCATTGCCATTCTCCTCAGTCCATAATTCCCTTGTACAAATACCAAGTAACAGGGCGGCAACCGTATCTCATTTTTTTTTGTGGCTGACTTATTCTAATGAATATTATATAGTGTAACATTATGTGCTGTTATTTCACACCTTTCAATTGAATGGCCAGTTCCCCGATAAAAGGAAAATCCGTATTAAACACCTTCCTCTAGATGGCCTTAAAGAAAGGAAAAGGTACTGGAAGTTGACAGAAGAAACTCTAGCAGGCATTGTCTGGTGAGCTCGCTTTGGAAATGGCTATGGACCTGTCGTAAGTCAGACAAGCATGTGATACAAAAAACCGTTTCAATTTGTCTTGAGAAACATAAGATAAAGTAGGCGTTGCCTGCCTCTAGCGGTGTATATGTCGACACCATGTCTCTGGTAGAACACCAACGAATGAACTAATTCCATATAGTTGAGTACTTTTCAAGGAGCCGACAGCTTGTCAGCTTGTTAAGAAAATCCTTCATTCTACGGAATCCAAAGCTTTTATTACCGCGCTCAAAAACCTGCCTTATCCTTATCCTGAGCCGATAAATCAAGTCCAAGCCCTCCTATGTTCCTTATCCAAGACCCTGACATAACATTACCCTCCCTTCTAGGTCTAGATTCTTTAGTGTCCCATTTCCCTCAGGTTTCTCCACCAAAACCTTTCATTTTTTTCTGCTTTAAGAGGGCAACTTGCCCTGTTGCATGGTATCTTGAAACCTGTAATACTAATATATTTTGCGGAATACCAGTCATACATCTCTTTTCTGTATTTTATTCAGCCTCCTGATACTGTCTTCTTCTTAGGTCCATCATTTTCCTCAGCACCCCATTCTTGAACAGCTCGGGTTATTTTCATCACATAATGTGAAACACGGAGTTTCATACCATAAAAAACGGGCACAGTGATAGTTCCGTATTCTTTAATATTTCCGCGGAGATGTAACCTGCTGTTATCGTAAAAAGCTGTAAAATAGCTCAGGGAGAGAAACTGCTCCTGGCCTTCCTCTTCAAACACAAATAATAAGCTCCAGTTAGTGCGCCATTTACATTCAAGTACGAATTCCTCAACCATCAACTTCTATGCATAATTTAGAATCCCCCCCTCCAGGTGATTCTCTAATTACTCAGTGGATGCTCAAATACAAGCCATTGCTTCCGCAGCTGTCCTCTATCATTATCCTCATTGTACGTAGTACTCTCTGTCCTGTCCTAGTAGTGTACTACCCGGCTACCTGAAGATGAGAGTAGCGATGTCTCTTCTATTGCCTCATTTACTGTAATGTCATATTCATAACGCATATTTTCCTTTGTATTTTTGCATCCAAATTAGTTTTCATCTGTATTTTATTTTGTTTTTACCTCGACAGGGAGTAACGTCTAAAATAAAACCGTATTCAAAAGTGTTTTCGAGGCTTAGCTTTGCAGCTAGTCTTCCCTGTGATGGCACAGAGAGCCGCACTTGAATACTTTTGTACGTCACTCATGTGGAAAAAACACCAGCATGTTATCACAGCGATCGATATTTCGGTTACTCACTACGGTGTGCCTAAAAGAATTCAGGTCTTTTGGGATGTGACAGTGGGCTCTTAGGTGACTAGTTCACGATGTTTAAAAGACTATCTTCCTTCAAAACTCCGTGAACCAGTCAACCAAGAAGATTTGAATCTTCAAAAAGTGAAAGCTTCCGATAATCACTAACAGCTAGCAGTATAGACAGTTTTTAAACATTAAGTATTCATAACCAAGTAAAAGGAGTGTGTAGTGAAATACCTTAATAATGCCACTTCAAATTGAGACTTTTCCTGTGAAATCTTACATTGCTCTCCTGCTGATAATGGTGTTGTAAATAATAGTAATTAATTTAATAGTAGTTCCCAGTAATTGTTTAAAGTTCATTTATAGTTTCAAGCTAACATAACTTTCAGAAACTCTTCATTTTGTGTTTCTTACAATTCTTGTAGTAAACAGCAAATATTTTCGTGTACAACATTAACCGGTGATCCTTGTCATTGACACGGAGTGTATTCTCTGTGACGTAAGAATTGGAGTTATGTATGACATACACGGACGGCCGTCTTCAAAGATGTGACACAGTGATCTATCATCCTACACCGATATAAATTTAAAATTGTCGTTCTAATGCCATTTTATTTAAGCTAATCAGTGCCTTAAGAAACATTGTGAGGTCGCGTCTTAAGACAAGATCTGTTGCAGAATCAAACAATTTCCAGGCCATCTTTGCCGCCCGGCAAGCATCCTGCTGGTTTAAGTTGCTGCTCATTACAGGTAGTCTTTGATCTGGTCCCTTGAACCCCTCGCTAATGTACACGTGTGGTTCCTTCCTAATGCTCCTAATAGTTCTGTGTGCTATAACAGGTGCAGAGGGAGCGTTCAAGAAGTTGAAACCAGAACCACAGTCGCTGCTTGGTAGCGGGGGACCTTCACCCCCTAGCGCTCCCCAGCACGCGGGTCACACACCCACAACAGCGTCATGCCCCACTCCCGCGAGAAGGCGACATCGGACAACTTTCACTCAGGTACGCAACAAACTTCCGTGTCTAGAACAAGAATAAATTCACAGAATGAACAATTTGTAGCACATTTTAAGACATGTAAGCAGCAGAAGATTAATGTGACGTTACTGAGTGAAAGAAATATTGCCACGTTTCCGATTATGTATATTTTGCTTCTGCATGATGATGGCCGAATAGAACGGCTGAGACATGGTGTACAAAAGTAAATAAATGAGCGTACAGTGTTCAAATGTTCAAGTGTTGTATTTGTTTGGATAGTAAATCAATATGTGTTTTACTTTAAACTTATAAATGGGCGTGAAAATTAACTTTGTGGCAAATTAAAGGATTAATAAAAACGCCTATTGAAGGAACCCAAATGTACCTCAGTACTGTTACATATCCGTTGAACGCTGGTTACTCTAAATTTTAAATTCTTGTCACTTCACTCACTCCATTTTTCATTGTTGTATTCGTGGTGCATATCGGAAGTTAGAAAATGTTATTTCCTAATATACAGCCAAGAATTTTTTTCAACTTATAGGACAGATGTATATATATAAAAATAAAAGTTAATCCAACATGTTTCGGCTGACACACGTAGCTATCATCATGGGGCACATAAAAGGGACTTGTTTAGTTACGAATATATAACATTGTCCGAGAGAAGTATAAATGTACATTCCAGGGTCATTTGCAATATATCCGTATGCAGTGGACAGTCATGTGTAAAACGTATAAAATAAAATGTACAGAATTCAATTAATAACAATTATTTGCGTCCAAACATCTTCATCCCAAAAAGTAGAAATTTCCATACATAGTGTAGTCGCGTATACAATAGGCAGTCACATTCTGCTGGCCTAAGTTCTTCCATTACACTGTTGCTCATAGTCTTTTCCTTAAAGATAATGGAGATCATCCGAACTAAACATTTCAAAGTCCCATTAAAGGAGTTTTTGCACGAATCTATGGTAAACAACATTCATTATTCATTTATTTATTTTTATAGAGCTAATCTAAAATTGTCTTGCGCTGACTGAATATTTACGAAATTTTATCTTCGCTAGTCTCTTAATTTCACTTGCCCCAGGGACAGGCAAAAGTGGGAGCACGCGTTGGTGCATTTGGTTGAGGTTCTGTGCTACAAGCTGGAAAGTCGCGGGTTCGATTACCCATAATCATTCCGGCCGCAACATGTCCGTTGGGTCGAATCAGCCTCTAACAGATTCAGTACCATAAATATTTACTGGGAAGTAAAGGCGGCCGGTGCGTAGGATTGACAATCTTACCACCTTCATAGTCTTGAAAACTGAAATCCTCGACCTTCTGAAACCCTCAGGGCCTGTCCAGGCCTGTATAGGGATTGCTTCACTTTACCTTTTACAGGTAAAATTACATCAGACATCCGATAGGGCTTGTGCTATTCGATCCCTGAAATAAACGTCCGTCATTTAACTTCTACGTTTATCCCCTAAAGGAGGGAGTGGTGCACCGCCCACCGGCAGGATGATCGCGGTAGGCTCTTCGCATCTCGCAGGTTAAGCGACGCAATGCCATCCGAAAGAATAACATAATTTTGTTGGGATAATCTCTTTTAAAACGTTGAAATATAGAGCTGAGAAGAAAGAAGATAAAATAACACTAAGATGGGTGGGCAAATATGTTGTGAGGAAGACTGCAGATAAATGGAACTGACTCAGGATCATGCCCAGCGGCAGACTTTGGTATTTGCGATTCTCGGTCTCCAGTGTCAGACAGTTTATTAATCATTTTAATAATCTGTGTTTATTGTATTCAGAAGTACAGAACATGTGTATTGGATGTGCCATAGGAACAGCTAGCGGAGCTGGAGGCTGCGTTCACGAAGTCGCATTATCCTGACATCTACTGCAGAGAAGAGTTGGCTAGAACAACCAAACTCAATGAGGCTCGCATTCAGGTAAGTGTGTACAATACAGTACCAAACAAAGTGATTAGAATGGTTGCAGTTACGAAGTTTTGCTTACCATATCTATTCACTTTCTGTAGATTTGAAAATGGTGTTGGTCCTTTACAGCCACGCTTAAGTTCACTCTGTGTTATACACGAACACGTAACACACTCAGTGTGCTGGTATTTGTACTTCCTCTTGTCTTCAGATGACTGCGTGTCACCATGCCAATATAATTTAGTTACTATATACGATTAGTGTTCAAAGTTTTCCAGTTTCGTTCCTGACCCTGCCACTAATATCCAAAGTAATAGTAATTATTAATTCTGAAGGTTTTTGACGATTCTGTATTAGATGTAGCATTACTACGTTTCTCGACTTTGCCCGTCATTTTATTTTCAGAAATGATTAATAATATTTAGGAAAGTGGCTTTATTGCCATTTTCAGATGAAAGGGTGGAATGGAACCTGCTGATTTGGGTCCGGAGAAAGATATATTCTCAATTAGTGGTTTCGAATAGATCTAGTCTCATAAACATTGTGTTCCTTTTGAATGCACGACAATGGGCCATGTCCACAAGCAAAATAATCCTAAGAATAATAGAAAATATTTTATAATATTTTACAGTCGCCTGAAGTCGATAGCACAACCTGCTCTCGATACAGCACATAGCCCCATATTCAGTGTACCCTAGACAGCTGATAATTCCTAATTTATTTTCGACATGACGTGAGTAATTTTGAGTCACATGGTCCATTCCAAGATTAATGTCAGTAGATTCGCCACGCCAAGTACCTGGTGAATTGTGGATCATTTTAAGTTTAAATAACTCTTAAACAAAATGGGCAGCATGTGGACTGCATTAACCTAGTGCAGGATGAAGACAAGCGGCGAGTTCTTGTGAACATGGCAATTAAACCTGGAGTTCCAAATATGGTAATGGAGACGGGGGGACGGGGGCATTTGTTGGTTAACTGATAATATATTCTGCACTCTTTTAATATTGAGAAAAAATGGGAATAAAATGAGGCAGTGCATCAGCTATATATATATATATA
>Ga0131853_10019941_pt1 | contig 12198 bp, 6 predicted proteins | sample TergutLab28metaG_FD_92764 | JGI IMG/M metagenome (GOLD analysis project Ga0131853, IMG submission 92764) | Labiotermes labralis P1 segment gut microbial communities from Petit-Saut dam, French Guiana - Lab288 P1 (version 2) (version 2) | ecosystem: Host-associated > Arthropoda: Insects >...
ATTGGGTTGGCCCAGGATAGGGATAGGTGGCGGACGCTTGTGAGTACGGTAATGAACCTTCAGGTTCCATGAAATGCGGGGAATTTCTTGACTAGCTGCAAACCAGTTAGCTTCTCAAGAAGGTCTCTGCACCATGGAGTAAGTAAGTAAGTAATGGTTCAATAAAGGTGTAACAATGCTAAAAGTATACGAATATCAAATACAGCATTAAAAAAGTATAAAAAGGAGCACAAAGCAGTATAGAAAGTATTACACCTAGATTGTGATAAACAGGCTTAGGATTACATGCATTTGGCATATTGCAAAATGCATGTAATCCTAATCCTAATGATAAAGATATGACAGTTTCCTTTGTTTTGTGTTCCTAATTGAAACATGGAATTGCCTATAGGCTGCCAATTAAGGTGGCTAAGAAACTTTACACATTTTGCATATTTCAAAATGCATATGGTCCTAAGCCTAGCATTAAAACTGTAAACTCACTCATACCAGTTTTATACGTTACAAGTACTCTTGGCTTTTATGTACAATCATTAGCAAGTTTTGAATAACTTAGCAACAGTGTTTGTTACTTTCATTTCACAGGTCATCTGACATGTATGTCCATGTACAAGACCATTAAACTATTCACCAGTGACAGCATTGGTCTCCATACATAGTCATATACATTCAAAGTACTCAGCAGTTATTTTCAACATTTTGCTGGTATTACCTACTACAACTAACCAAATATAACTGAATTTTATTTGTTTACATTAGTGTACCATTCAAACTCAACGTGCATAACATTCAACTGATAATTATGGTATATCTTGCTGTGGCATTACTTAATGTGTACTTCATTTGTGGCATCATGTACATACTGTTTGATGGCTGGTTCTACACTAACAGACTAGTGTCGCTTGTTGAGTTACTCCTGTTGTGTAAGTAGCCTCAAGCCAAAGGGGATACATCTGAGGTAAGAGTGTCAAAAACAGGACTGAAACTACTAGGTGATTATCACTGAGTTCAACACTCAAATTCCTTTCTAATGTGTTCATGTGTACACTAGTTATTATGAGAAAGATATTGACTCAATTATCATGTCCTTAGAATACATAACAAAATTCTGGTTCAAGAGTCTAATGATGGTATTGGACAAGAGTTTCATAGTCTTGTACAGAGTTATCAATATGAAATCACCTACTAAAAGAAAAGAACACAAACTGGTTCTATACTATTCAAGAATTACAAATGACTGCACATAAAAACCATAACTGCCTGTCACATATAACTACTAGCATGGTTGAGTTTTAAGTTTTATCATAATCAAATTGTAACAAGCCTATTTCTTATATCGTTTTATACTCCTTTTTGTACTTCTTAATGTCGTATTTTATACATGTATACTTTCAGCATTATTACACATTTTGTTCAAACATTCAGATTGTGAATTAATGTACTGACAAGTTGAGGCACTTGGGGGGGGGGAATAGGTTCATGATCAAATTAGTAACAACAGTAATATTCTAACATAAGACTTGATAGTGGTCTGTGATTACGTGATAAGGTAGTCATCAGATGTAAAAATCTTTTATAAGCTTTTAAATCAAAATTAGTTTTACCAGAGAATTATACATTTTCCATTCATTTGACATAAACTAATGCCATGCCTGTCACAGGTTTCCTGACACTTTTATGACTCAGCCTTGCTTACATGATGGTCACTAGGGTAATTAGAAATTTCATTCAAGCTCCTTATTGGTAGTTTTGATGGGAGAAATTTTGTGTCTCGTGGGAAATAAGTATCCAGGAAGTTCCACTCATGCATGCAAAACCATTCACCCAAAGTGTAACTGCACAGTACCATGCATTTACAAACTCACAAATTCATGCCATCAAGTTCTTCCAAAGTTCACCTAGACAACATAACCTTCTTCATGTACCTGCATAGGGAAATGCTCCCAGATGACTGACTGGTTTTTACAAAAAATGATGACACATAATTAAATAAATTTAACCCAAGTAAACAATATGTTACAGTACTTACAAAATGCTGCCAGGCCTCAGCCAAGTAAGGAATGGGGTGCAGAAGGCGGCTGAAGGGGAGACACACAGACGGATGTCAGTACGCGTGTAAATGTCAGTTCATTCATGCTCATAAGAAACATGTGGCCTTCCCTATGCCAATTTCCAAAAAACTCTCAAATGTTCATCAGGATTATGTTCAGATACCTCATAACAAATTTCACCCAAATAAAAAATGGATGTGGAAAGTAGACCTTCAGTAATTTGTGGCTTTCATTGCACCATTTCTCACAAAACTCATGATCATTCAATGAATTTATGTGGCCAGACCCTCTTCTAAATTTTATCCATATTGAAAGAAAAATGTAGAAAATACAAGCACAATTGCATGTACACCCATAAGTAATGTGTCTGTCACTGCACTGATTTTCACAATAATCATGCTCGATGGACATCTTGTGAAAAACATTCCTATACCGAAAGTCATGAATACATGACACATGGACTAGTCACTGACACTGGGTCATGGACAGTTGGACAGAATTCATCTCCAAAATCTCCACCTTTTTCACTTTGTAAAGAGTGCGCAGTTTCTGCACACACTTTCTTTATACAAGTTTGTCTGCTGATTACTATTTTAGGCCTAATTAGAAAATGTACAGTTGTCATTTTTTTGCTGTTTCTCATGTATCTGACACAACACCTTCCCACAAGTGTCACCTTCCATAATTTCTTATCCATGGGCCCTCAGAAATGATGGATATGGGTTTCACAGTATTCAGAATATCTGAAGTGAAAAAACATCCTTAAATGGGAACCTCTTCACCAGGATCTACTACAAACATGTAATAAAAAATCAAAAACCCATTCACACACAGGATCTTAAACCTCCAATAAGGAGAGGTTACCCGAGACATTCTGAGTCATGTTGTGAATGTGAAGAGTAAAATTTGTGATTTTACTCTCAATGTTTAATGCCCTTTCATTCCTCTCTTTATTTCAAAGCTTATCACTTTACTGCCCACTCAAAAGAAACGAACATGCTCCTTCACAGGTTGTTCTGCCCTGAGAAATAAAAAATCCGACAGACAGACAGAACCTGATATATTCTCCAAAATCAGATATTAACACTGCATAAGAACAAAAGATCATCTAATCCCTACAGAGAATGTACAGTGCAAATGACAGGGTGACTGTTGTTCATCTACTCCAAGCAGACAATGTAAGTCACTTACCAGGTTCTACATAACCACCAGGAAGTTTCCAGTGTGTTATAAGAGAGTACTTCTCCCTCACCACTAGGATCTCACGTGCCTTGTTCATGACAACTGCTCCAGCACCAATCATTGTGTGTGCAAATGGTGGAATGTTACATTTCTCAGTGGCTGGCAGCCAGCGGTACATCATCACATACCCAGGTTTTGCATGATGAAACTGAAACTCATTCTGAAGTGCCACGAAAAATTGAAACAGGCTGTAACACTTCAACATGATGGTTATAGCACAACAAACATTGGATCAGTTGTTTTATTTGGCTGTAAATTAACCTTATGTAAATAACACATTCCCCGCATTTCATGGAACCCGAAGGTTCATTACCGTACTCACAAGCGTCCGCCACCTGTCCCTATCCTGGCAGACGCTTGTGAGTACGGTAATGAACCTTCATGTTCCATGAAATGCAGGGAATTTCTTGACTAGCTGCAAACCAGTTAGCTTCTCAAGAAGGACTCTGCACCATGGAGTAAGTAAGTAAATAACACATACTTTAAAAGAAAGTGCTTAAAATAGATGCCCCTAAGAATGAGGAAAGTGGGTAATGGAATAAAATATATTCTATAAAATATAAACAAATAATCAGTCAAGATAATATAGCTGGCAAGCAACTGTGGCACAACTTCAGGCAAGGGTAAGAGATTTTTCACTTCTGCAAAGTGTCCACGGCAAATTTTGGGTCCATGTGGCCTCATATTCAGTGGGTACCAGGGGTGCTTAACCCAGGAGGAAAGTGGTGGGGTATGAACTTAACAACTCACCATGTAGTGTCTTCATGGTGTAAGGCAACAACTTGATCTTTTAACTTTTAATTATGTCGGGTTAACATAAAGAACATTAACTTTTAATGCAGTTATTCCCAAGGGGAAAGGAATAATAGTGTAAAAATACATTTACAGGAACAATTGGGGTCAGGATGCAACCTGAATTCAGTTGGCTCAGGATCAGTTTTCGTTGTGTAGAAACTCTTGAGTGCTATTAGCAGGTAACTATATTAGTTATTTATGATGATTTCTGGAAAATGAGTATTCATTAAACAAGAGATTATGTCAAGTTTATATAACATGGTTCAAATATGGGTATGTCCAAACATACTCTTTTATTAACCTGTTCATCTTCATCCATTTTATCATTAGAAAAGAAAATGCACACAGGCTGCCCACCTTTGCAAGAACTGGCACCCAATCTGCATGTTCCAATGTCACTTTAAACCAGATGCCACGGAAATTCTTCTCAGTCCACTGTTTTAGTGATGCTGTAAAAGTAAATATAAGCTGATTTCAACTTTAATAACTGTAAAACAAAACACATATTCATAAAAAATCTTTAGAATTAAATAGTGTCCCTGGATATGAAACCTCTACCCATTGGTTTCTCATGTGTCATTTTCCCACTATTATCGTCATTCTTTCCAGGTGAGCACCCAAAGGAGGGGAGGGCTGCCAAACTGCGGGTAGTCTCCGCCCTTCAAAATTGAAATTGTAGTGCCTCCCAGTGATTGTTTGGACCCAAACTATGCCCTACCCAAGGAAATACTCTAGATTTTGCAACTTTGATGGTTCTACTTTCATCAACTAGGTTCTTACAGTTTTGAATGTGCTAACACCATTTAGTTTTAGTTTGATAGCAGATTACTGACAACTGTTTAGTACTAATAACATTATGGCCTCTGGAGATACTGGTGCCTACAAGTGACTTTGGTCTGTGCTAAATTCTATAGGCATGGGTAGCTAGCCGGGGACTCAAGGACCTTGTGATGCAGGTGTTATATTGTGGTTGCTAAGTAAGATATACAACTATATTGCTAATAGTATAGCCTAGTTTACTAAAGGTAATTGGTTACAGGGTTAAGATAGGGCCAATTATATCATTTTACAATTTAAACACAAGTTTACAAATTTAAATTAAACATCAAAATTTGCAACAGTCAAACAGTCTTACTTTCCCTATAACCCAGTACAGCGTCAGAAATTTAGAATTTGGACAACAAACAAAATTAGCCAATTGACGTTAACCAAAGGTGCTCAACTCAACGAAATTACTAAAGGGAGTACAAAATTCCAAATGCATTCAGCATGATTTACCCTCTATAATTTGAAGCCAGATGAATCTCAAACACATAATAGTAACTTTTTCTAATTAACGAGCCCGGAGCGTCTCCACGTATGTAGCAATCTTCATTGTTAAGTGCAAGTAAGTGGTAAGTAAGCGAATGGGGCCAATTACCTTGTGGCATTGGGTTATATAGAGAGTTGAATTACGCAAACTGTCCGTTCAAGCATTTCCTACAGTGTAATGAACTGCCAAGCAGAAAGCCACCCCATTGCCAACATGCTGTGGCTACATGATATGCTATGTCAGTTGCTCAAAATGTAACTTGAATTTTCGAAATCTGACATTCATTACAAAAATAAAAAACTGATGATATCCAACATGATTTATGTGAATTGCCCTTCAGCAGAAATCATCCATTGAAATCCCATGATGACTGGTACAACATTATGTAGAGTACAATAAAAAACTTAGGAAAACTTGAACTTAAAAAAACAAAAAGGATTAGAAGTTGTGATTTAAATTAGGTGAGTGAGTCATGGAACATGTAGGTATATTTATGTGTAGATATATGCAATTGCAAACGTTTTGTTACAGTTACATTTATCGCATGATTTTTATAACAGTGTTTAAAAACAAACATAATTAATACATAACCTCAAGTTCAACCCACTCACCCACCTCCCCAGTGAAAAATTATGTGTGCACTTTTATTTTCTTCTGTAATCACAGGAATTTCTCTGTGGTGTGTACAAGACAGAACATTTTATTAGCAATATCTGCAGGAACTGGACCACCAAAAAATTGCAATGTGATCCTCAGCAGGGGCAACAGAGCTTTCTCTTCACCAGAGTATCCAGACAAGCTCTAAAACCAACCTCTGGAACACACACAACTTTCTATTTAATAGGTAACAGAGGGGCTTTCTCCAGGTGCAACTTGGCCAGGGAATGGAGCTGCCCACTCACCTCCATCCAGCACCAAGGTTAGGAATGAGTGCAGCTATTATATACACTCCCCATACACCTTCTTGTCCTCCACAAAGACTATGTTACTTTACTTTACTCTTACCAAAGCCCACTTCTGACCCACTAGCTATACTTTTGACTATTCATAATCTAAGGTGAGAGGCTTTTAATAAGGTTATCAGATTCTGGCAAAACTGCTAGAATTTTAACCTTTAATGTCATATACAGAATTGTTCTGGGTCCCATCAGCCTTCCTACAACAAGGTTACTGGGTATTCTATATCATCCTCCACCATACACTAGATGTGGATGCAACAGAAAGATTATTGCTCATATTCAGTCACCACCCAATTCTAAAAATGCAACAACCTATAACATCACACACCTGTACGCTTTATCGTACTTTCGGTACCAACTGGTGAGATATATTATAACAAATGTATCTGTCCATATTTTCCCTACAAATGTGCCTATCCATCTGGTACTTTGTAGCTACGCTTGTGCCATGAACTATGGGACACTACACCATCCACCTCCAGCATTTGCACTTAATCCTTCACCCTGAACAAGAATAACAATGCACTCAAAACAGATCCATTATAATCAGCCATAGTGACAAGACTCAAGAATAAACAGCATCAGTTGTCTTGCAGCAGATAAAAACCAGTGTCAGAACACCACCCTCACCCATCCTGAATAGCATAAGGTATAAATACACTTTTAAATGCAAAGTCACTTACTGAATCCATGACAAAGCAAATGTAATCCAACAATGCAGCCTAGGGATTCTGGACATCATACCAAAGGAACACCTTGAAAACTGCCCTTATAATGTCTAATACACTAATTCATATTTTGTAAAAGCTAGTGTTATAATTCAGGAAACCAGACACTTGAAAATTGTGTATAGTTTGCACATAAATTTAATCAAAAACCACATCTGCATATGGACCCTTTAAATCACTTGCACTATCAACCTTACCAAAGCAGCACAAATAACTTTTGAAATATACAGTCAAGTAGTAAAAAGCACAGTTTAAATCAGTTTAGGACTTGAAAAATCTCAAATCCTTCACATCTGTTGCACAGAGTGTACCAACAGAAGTATAAATCAGGCATTTATAATCTTACATCAGTTAATATATGTGGCCAGTAAAGCTTGCAAAAGCTGGTCACAAAGTCTTTCTGCTAACAATTTCCCACCCTTGGTGTACAATGACACTCTAATTACATGTGAGGTTATACAGTGTTCCTTGGTCTTACATTCAATTAATTTCTGTGGTTGTATGAGGGAGTGCTGATAAGTCCTTAGCCCAACCAGGAAGGAAACAGGCTACAGCAACCATACTCAGGATTTATTCAACATACTCCCCACTCAATACACTTCTTAGCCTGTTTCTCTAACTTTTACAAGTCACTCAAAAAAAATTCAGAACGTTGTCTGTCCAACCAGGTCCCCGCAGCAGCAATGACCTCCGCGTTGGACAAAAACTGGCGACCTTTCAATTGTTTTTTCAGTCCAGGGAACAGGTCATAGTCCAAAGGGGCCAGATCCGGAGAATAGAGTGGGTGATCAAGACCCTGGAAGCCCAGGTAGACCAGTTTCTTCTAGGTTGCAAGTGCCCAGTGAGCCGGCGCATTGTTGTGCAAGAACAAGACCCCCTTGGTGACCTTCCTGCAGCATTTTTCCTTAAAAATGTCCTTCAATTGCACCAGCAGAGAAAAGTAATACTCCATGTTGATAGTTTGGCCCTTTGGAAGAAAATCAACAAAGAGGATGCCATCTTGATCCCAAAAAATTGGGACGAGAATTTTTCCAGCAGATTTTGCACTCGGAATTTTTTGGGGCAGGGTGAGCCGTTATGCTATCACTCTATTGATTGTTGCTTTGTCTCCGGGCCATAGTGATATAACCAGGTTTCATCCATGGTCACCAATCGTGACACGATATTATTTGGATCACCCCAAAAAAAATTCCAAACGTTGCTCAGACAACTGGCACCATTGACATTTTTTATCCATGTTCAGGCACTTTGGGACCCACTTTGCAGAGAGCTTCCACATGTCCAAATCTTCGTGAATGATGGACCCAACCCGCTCACGTGAGATGCCCAGTTGCTCAGCTATTGATTTAGCCAAAATCCGATGGTCTTCCAAGATTAGCTTATGAATTTGATCAATAAACTCCGGGGTGTTCACTGTTTTGGGTCATCCAGGACGAGGCACATCACAGGTGGAAAAATCACCACGTTTAAACTGGGTCACCCAGTTTTTGACAGTGGCATACGATGGTGCATTTTCCCCTAATATTTCCATCAGAATGGCGTGAATTTCCTTCAGCACTGGGAACTTGATGACAGCTCATGTCTCCATGTCATTGAAATTGCGCGCGTCACCTGACATTGTTCCTTTCAGCCTCTGTAACAAGAAAAGACTTGCAATTCAGCACATGAACAGACCCCTCTTTCCAACGACACTATCGATTCCATCCTACGACATCGAGAAGTAGGTCGGGCTAAGGACTTATCAGCACCCCCTCGTATTTAACTGAATGTAGATTAAACATTTATTAGGCTGGATGGGAGTGGAAGTGGAGACTACTAAATTACATAGTCAGTGTGAATTTCTTACAGTAAAGCAACAATTTGTCCCGTATTTTCAGGGACATTCCCTGAAATAGGACATACATCCTGGACTAATTTCATCTCTGATTTTGTTCATATTTTTTATTTTTCTGGTTTTATTCTGTCATTCTGATAATATTCTTTAAAACCAAGACTTTCTAGGATCTTTTTCGGGAATTTTCCGATGAGATGGTAACGGTGTTGCACATGGAGCAATAAAGAGTAAAGACATGTAATATATAAAAAACATGAGTGTGACATTTTGTTATTTCTGCGCCATCCTTGTACCCGAATCAATCATGGAAAAAATGGCCACTTGATCTTAGATTCAAACTTAGGTTCTGTCAAGATCATCCAGGAACAATGACAGTGAACTCAGTGTTTAAAAACCATTCTGAATAAGACGTATGGCCTATTGAAACAGATATATACCTACAGAGAACTTTACCTTCCAGTTTCTTAGGAAAAACACTGATATCACATTTTTCTTTGGAAGAATCAACTGTGATGCCATGGAATTGGTCCTCTTGTCCTTGGAACACTTCGTTCCAAGCAGTATCACCCACTGCCATCATTGACTTGATTAAGTTTTTAGCAGCACACTGAGGAATGAATCTTGATGTACAGCTGTAAAAAAGGAAAACAATACAATTAATGAAATGAGTGAGACTGTAATATTATGATGAAGACTGTACTGAAACACAGAACAAAGACTTGCAGCTTGACAAGCTGTTGTAGAATTACTTCACGTGGTACCCACTAAAGTTGTGATGTGTGTTGCTAGGTGCAAAATTGACATCTGATTATCGGCAATCACATATCCTTTCATTTTATTATTAGTGAGAACAAGTAATGAAATATGGTTGGACCACAGTAGAGGTGGGATGTGGTAATGACCGTGGCCTATTTTAGGCACAAATCTTTCTATAGTTCATTTTTAAGCAGTATCTTTGCACCTGCCTGAAAAACTGGGGAAATCACAAACACTGTCAGCACAGCTGACTGTACCTGTCTTTAAAACTTGGTCCTACTAAGTCATTGTCAGCTGCAACATTGTAGGTGACTGCAAAATAAAAGCACTTTACAAGGCAATATTCTTTCTTCTATATTCATTATTGGAAAGTATTTCTATAAAATCTATGTTGGCAACGAGTATGGACCAGAATCTATGATAAAACTTGCAAGCATTCTTAAATGTTCTTTCTCATAATGTATAATATATGTTCATAGTCATTGGAACAGAGGTGTAAAGTTTTATCAAATATCATCATTCTGTTTCATCACTTAATGTAGTGAAGATAACCAATTTTCATAAATGGCTGACTTTATTACTGACAATGACTGCATACAATCATAAATGTATGAGTTTCAAACTAAAAGATTATGATATGATGGCACACTGGAAGTGCAGAAATTTTGTCAGATGCTTGGAGTCACCTCATATTTCTAGGCATAAGAATGGTAAGAAGAAGCAAGAGATACAATGCAGGTCCACAAATACTAGAAGCCACCATGCAGAATTTAGCATAAAGTAAATACAATTAATGGGCGACAATCATGCAGGGTCTTGTAATTTACAGAATTGAATTTCAGTGTGCTCTTGAGTCTGGGGCTGGGAAGTGGCCAGTTGAACCAGGCACGATGGACTGTATGAAATGAATTCTAAGTCACAAAGCAAGCTAGAATTAAAAGTCAGCTGCATTTTATTAACTTAAAAGACCACTTTAATATTTCTCTCTTCCTGTGTTACGCTTTGATTAGAGTAGGAGTTACTAATCATATTTTGTGCGCACAAGAACACCAGAAAGTATATAAATTCTGTCCCTTATTTTTTAAAGAATTAATAATACCATTTTGATATAAAGTTTGTTCTTGGTAAACCAAATAACAAGTGTGTAATGATCATAAATTTGAAACTAGAAAGGAAACGTCATAAAACCGTACAACCAATCAACCACGTCAACAACAAAAAGCGGTGAATAAATATGAATCACATTTGCCAACTGGAACAGTAACCATAAAAAATATTAAGCAATCAACTTACATAATTACAGACAATCATAACATATTAAAAATGTATATGTCGTTTCGTACCAGTCACTTCGTACTTCATTTATATTATGTAACGTCTTACTTTGTCATCTTCGATTGGAGGAATTTATAAAACGAACAGCTGTTCAGTCTAATTCCAGTTCCTATTATTTGCTGTACACTTACTAAGAAAATATTGCCTTTTAATGACCTGCACATTACATTACACATGGAAAAAGTTCATTACTGTTGGGCTGTAAAAAATGCCTGCTGCTTACTACTACACACTCCGACGTCAGATTACACTATCAGCTTACTGTCGCCAGCTCAACACCACCATATTGAAAGTACAGTGACGTAATGAGGAGCCATTTCAAACTGCAACTGAAGTCAGTGAAACGTTAGAACTTGATGACCTTTGACCACCAAATAGAAAATACAAATATTTCTTCTCGTGGATATCGTTTCTTGTACGAGCCTTTCGAAAAGCCACTCAAGACAATCATTTTAACCTTAAATAAACCCTTTTCTTTCTTTGTTTTATGGTTGGGCAGCGAAATCTTATGTTTCGTACGGACTAGGACAGAAATAATTACAACGTTTAACGTCTCCTGTTACCGGAACTTCCTTATCGCGTCTTCCCTCTTAGTAGCACCTCTTCCCGATCGACGAGCTTAATAAAAGCTAGCCTAATTCGTCCTGCTTAAGCAAGCAAGGTTTGCAACGTAGTCCGCATCACCAGAACTTGTTGGTGTCGCCCAATATTCACGCCTTTTTCGAGGTCCCGTCTCCAGTTTACTATTTACTATTTTTTATTTTCCTCCGTATGGTTACATAGTAACATGGGATTCGTCAGTTAATAATGTACATAATCAGGATAAAGACTTAAATATATGCTTTAGTACTAGATTTAAAGTATGTGTATAAACTGTTATGAGGTATAACAATGTTACTGATATATGTATAGTATATAAAATATCAATATATTCTGGGTATACATATATGGGTAATCTCATACCGCATTTAACTATAAGAGGTTCTAAATACATCACATTAGGTACAATAATAATGAACTTCAAAATTTTGATTGAATAATGTTGGCAATTACTATTAACTAAATACATTTTCTTTCCAGTTATAATACTCCTCGAGTGAATAAAAGGAGTTGTCCAAAAGGAATCTTTTTAAGGCTTTTTGAAACTTATAAATATTGTGAGATGTTTGTTTAAGGTCGGCTGGAA
>Ga0131853_10019942_pt1 | contig 12198 bp, 10 predicted proteins | sample TergutLab28metaG_FD_92764 | JGI IMG/M metagenome (GOLD analysis project Ga0131853, IMG submission 92764) | Labiotermes labralis P1 segment gut microbial communities from Petit-Saut dam, French Guiana - Lab288 P1 (version 2) (version 2) | ecosystem: Host-associated > Arthropoda: Insects >...
AACCCATGAAATAACTCAACAAATAAGTCGCAAGCTCCTGAGGATGGATGTATTAACATCCGAAACATGTTGAGCAGTAAATAATGAAATAATAAAGCAAATGACTTCAAGTTGGTCTCTCTTTATTCAACTATCAAGATGATGCACGGTCCATTAAACATAAGACCTTAAATTTCTTAATCAGTTAATATCACTCGGTTTCTGAATGACACAAATCGAACCATCGGTTGATCGACCAGTAAGTCTGTTAATTCTTCCGTTAGTTATTCAGCTTCTTCATCATTTAGTTGATTACTTAGTAAGTTAACTTTTTTGCAGTTCAGTTAGTCAATTAATAAGTTGTGACGTTTATTTTTATTTATTAGTGGAGCAGTGCGATATTTTGCACATTAGTTACATTAGAAATTTTATATATGATCCTTTTTGTAGTTGATGTCGTCACGACCAGAAGTTCATGTCACGCATTTGCGTCAGTTACAAGTGTTTCAGAATCTGTTCACATTTTGTTCTCAGTCAGTCCATTCAATCAGTCACTGCCTTCATTTCCAGTATCCAAAATTGCATTGACCCCAGTAATGCACGTCAAATCACCTTCCCGACCCTCTTTCTTGTGGTGCAGATTTAGTGAAAACCTGGCCTCTGTTTAATTAAGTAATTGCCATCATGACATGTGATGACACTGCCATAGCGTTTCTGTTTTGTTACTCGGTAAACACAAACTCAAAACACATTTGGTCATGGGTTGTAAAGTAAATGTACACAGATTCCCCGAACCGGGCTTCCTGCTAATTGCTATGTAATTATGATGCCTTTCAGAACACTTTTAAGCTGCTGAGTGATTTTCAAAGTGTATTTACTAAAGAGTGAAATTACTCAAAATAATTTCGCTTTTCAGTTTAATTTTTATTGATTCTTTATGTATTAGGTATATAAAGTGGAGCGACATGTAGAGGTCATGTAAATGTCTGTTTGTTTTTTGCCTCCCAGCCTACACGTATTTCATTGCCGCTGTGAATGCTTTCAATGCACTGGCTATTTTTAGGAGGATCCTATTCCTCTGAAATATCAAACAGCTTTGTTCTTGCCACTTAATAGGCAGGTCTGTCATTAAAAATCGTATTTCTAGACAGAACAGTTTTTCTGTCCCTTCCACTAGCTTATTTCGGAATACATTTTTATGCATTATTATATCAATTTCATTCAACTACTATTATTTTCTCTACCTTTTTGACTGGCCCATGTGTTTTAAAATCGTAATTAACAATACGTATGCTCTGGAATTCTTCGTTTATTTCCATTTTCTCTTCCCTTTGTACAGCCTAAACCCCCATCTGAGTCCTTACCTCCAAAGCGACATAATACATTATTCTTAGAAAGTGCAAACCGAAATTTCATGTGCATTTATTTTGTCGTTTTGGAGTTCCCTCCAAGATGCTTCGAATGGCAGGATAGTTGCCTGTTGTAAACTTTGAAGGAGGCCGATCCACTGGCCGCGCGGTCTAAAGCGTGATTCTGCCGCCGCTCGCTGGCTGGGGTTGCGGGTACAAATACCGTTGCGGGTGTGGATATCTGTCTCTTCTGAGTGTAGTGTGTTTTGAAGTAGACGTCTCTAAGTCGGGCTGATCACTCGTCCAGAGGAGTCCTACCGAGTGTGGTGTGCCTGAGTGTGATGGTGAAGCCTCGATAATGAGGAGGCCCTAGCCCACTAGGGGGTGTTGGGCCTGGGGGGGGGGGACTTGGAAGGATATGATGGCGACCCTGGCGTGTTTTATGGTAATATCCCGGCATTTGCCTGGATGGCCTCAGGACGCTCTTGCGTTTCATTTTAACTGTTTAGTTCCGCAATATTCTTTGGCATACCAAACTGGAACGAACTTAACTGTAGTATTCTTCTGTTACAGCCGGGAAATGACCCATATGCGTTCGTGGAATTCACCGACCATCAAGGTGCCGCTGCCGCCCTCGCTGCCATGAACAAAAGACTGTTCCTGGATAAGGTAGGAGGCTGCAGTTTTGTTTCATGTGTGCTGTACTGGGTTATTGCCATGCAGTACCATATGCACTTTGCGTGGTACTGGTTATCGCATTCATGCCGAGCCTGAACAGTTTCGGTTGTATAAAGTATTGTGTGTGTGTGTGTGTGTGTGTGGGTGGGTATGTGTTTGTGTGTGTGTGTGTGTGTGTGATGCGGTTGTTTGGGTATAAAAGATTACGGAATACCTCCTTATATTTATGCTGGCCACGAAATTTATATTACGCTGCTGTGTTTGTAAATAGTATACGCGTTCACTTGCCTGTGTTTCCTGTTTTTTGTGTTACATTTTTAATATTTCATTTGCGACACTGTCCCTGTAATCTGGACACAGTTTGTCGACGATCGGACTTAGTTATTTCCCACTTGCGGCAGCAAAGTTTTGCTTCTTGCATCTCCTCAGAAATGTGTGTGTGTGTATATATATACACGGGGCTCCTCAGAAATTTGTGTGTATACACACGGGGCTCCTCAGAAACGTAGGCCCATATGTATGGGTATATGTATATGTGTGTATATATATATATATATATGGGCCTACATTTCTCTTTGCGTAACTTGCATATATATATATATATATATGTGTGTGTGTGTGTGTGTGTGTGTGGGGGGGGGGCGGGAGTGTATAATTTACCTTTAATTTCTTCTTTGCTTTCAGTGTTTCAATTTTTTTTTGGAGGTAATCCGACCCACTTCAAAAGGCAATTTCTGTTGTTAGTCGCGTTCGCATAGTCGCGAGAGCAACTAATAGCTTCGGCATGTCCGCTCGTTCGTCTGTGTATCCGAATGTATGAGTTCGGCTCTCACTGGAAGGATTTGTGTCAGATTTCATTTTGGAGACGATGTTTATAAAAACTGAGAAAATCCAAATCTGATTAAAATCGGACAAAGATGTCGGGCACTGTCCGTAAAGACCTAACTACGTTTAATTGTTACCGGTCACATAAAATCATCATTAAATCATTGTTGACAGCAAATCTTAGTGCCGAAATGCCCAATAAACATGTTGTTGCGTTTCCATTGCAACATTTCCAGTAATTATGACTTTACAGCATCGTGTGTAGATCTTTTTTTTTTTAATCATGGTTCCGTGCATCGTAATTCAATGTTAATGAAAATCCAACCAGATGCAACAATATGCAGATATTTATTTAGTGCAAAGTCACTCTACATGTTTCGGGTGTCACAGCATCCATCATCAGGAGTACTAAAAACTGTAACCGCAACCTCCGGTAGAGGTCATAATACTGGTACAGCTCCAACATGGCCCGATCGGGCCACGTTGGAGAGAAGTAGCTGTACCGATATTATGACCTGTACCGGAGTTGCGGTTACAGTTTTTAGTACTCCTGATGATGGATGCTGTGACACCCGAAACATGTAGAGTGACTTTACAGTAAATAAATATCTGCATACCGTTGCATCTGGTTGGATTTTCATTATCATTGTGTAGATCAACTTTGCTAAAAGAACTCATTGTTGCTGCAAAAGTAACAACAGGAAGACTATATTGCAAGCAACTCAACCGTGTTGGCGCATTCGTCTAGTTTCGCGAGCGCGACGCATTGTTACCTTACACGTATATTGACTGTTATGTCACTGTTTAACCTGCTGTTGAATCTAGTGACCATAACTGGACTGGCATAGATTTCGCTGTCGAGGCATAAGCTCTTACATTTGCGAGGGAATTGCCGTGAGTTAAGTAACAGGGGACATCATCGTTATGCAGTGTTGGGGGCGGAATTTCATTTAAATTTTAAATTTTGACTCCGATAGCGGGTGTTGACATTTAGTGAAATGATGATTGGCAGAGGATAAGTACAGCTCTCATTGAGAAACCTGCCTCATTGCCATTTTGCTCACCACAGCACTAGAATTAACCCGGTCCCCGTCGTGATAAGTCAACGTCTACCTGAATCTTGTCGTGGTCCTTGACTTCAAATGTCTCGTCTAATTTGGAGTGTAGAGAATTATTTCCTGTTATTAAGACAGCGGTCAGGAATCTTGTCTGTAGTTCGCCGTAACGCGGATCAATTAGAAGGGAGTCGCACGGCGCCTGGAATGCAACTTTCGTTCTCCACTCTGCGTTGTACTCTGAGAAGGTAAACACTACAGCTGCATTAATTCAGTGGAGGACATATCGTTGTGTTGATTGTGTTTAAATAAAAATAAGTGATTGTGTTTTTACTGAGTCATAGCATGTTGCTTTGAACGACTTCTGCCTACTCAACGGATCTCCGTTTAGAACCCGGCCCGTGGATGCACTGTTCTGATTAACCCTTTAAACGCCGTATTAAATCCCATCTGCCATCTGTTAGCATTATTAGGAGCTCACCATATTCTCCACGTTAGCAGGGTAAGGGTTAAGACCTTCTCTGCGTAAATTGAGGTTTTCACCGCGAAGTAGATGACATCTGCGCTTTTGAGGGACGTTATGCAGCTTATAGTCTTAATGTCTTACCGACATTTCGGGACCGATAGATTGTCCCGATACGTCGGTAAGGATTTACCACTACAAGCTTACTAATATCCCAAAAGGACACAGATCTCAACACCTTCCGTTTTTTTCCTCATTCTTCCTCACGAATGTCGGTCTTGTATTTCAATGCAGGCGACATCCACTTGTACTTTTTCTCTTCTGCGATATTTTGGATTCGCATTAGCTAACTAGTTACATTTGTTCTTGGTTGATAGATTTTTTTAAAATTAATTAGTTAGATTGGATAGTTGATTACGTGATGATTCAATAAGTTACGCTGCGTACCAGTTACGTGTATATTTCATTGACTGGTTGTTTGTCAGTATATTTTGTTACTTTGCACTTTAATCAACTAGTTAACTTACGTCTTTGGTTACTTACCCAGTTAATTAGCAAGATATTTCATTTTAATTAGCAGTATGGAAGCATCGCCTGCCGGCTGTACCTACAGTGTGTGCACCACGTTTGACTGAATTATTCCCTCACTTCTTGAGGCGTGGGCGTACGAGTTGTATTGAATCCACCGCGATGCGGTGTATGGAGAACAAGTGCTAAGATCGGGATTAGTTTCAAACACAGAGACACAGAAACACAGCGTGCGGAACTTTACGTGAGTAGCTGCTGCCTGGTTTCCATTAAAATTTCTAATTTCACGGTGGTTCCACTGTTTAATGCAAAGTATATATACGCACTGCGTCTACAGATCTTCTTCTGTCTGGGTGTGTGTTCGTGAGTGCATGAATGGGACAAGTGAACTTGTGGTACTTAGGTACTTATCTCTTTTACACACGGTGCCACCATGCCCGCCCGACCATTGTCATGCTTCTTTTTTTCTCCATTGCCCACTTGCCGACCGCCATGCTACCAATCGCACAGCTTACCGGTAGTGAATCTGACCGCAGTAACACAGTCATTGCCGCTGATCGGTGTGAATTATTTTATATAACCTAATGATGTCGACAGCATATGTACAGGTCGTTTTGAATATAGAGACCTTCTGCGTGCAAATAAAGAAGAACGTTAAGACTTTCGTCTACCTGTATATGACGCCATGTAGATTGGCACAGAGCTACCAGCGTTTCGGATGACATTGCTGCCTCCACGTTCAGGTTAGTCTCAGAAAAGTAAGCGCCACGGAAAAATTCAATGTTATGCAGGGGTAGAACAGGATTAGCGGATTAAGGGGGATATTTGTGCTGAGCAGTGAGCCTGGGCCTACTGCTTTTGTATTGTACCATTCTCCACGGCATCATGTCCCACGCGAGAACTCAATCTCTCGCAAAGTATTCTATTTTCATTTCCTTTCTGGTTTATATTTCCTTTGTTTGTTTCGTCGTCTTCTCCGTCTTTCTCTTTCTTCCACGCTGTCTCTGTTTCAATGTGTTAACTTTAACTGCCACGCTCTTGTCTGCAGTTTGTATCAATTAATTTGCTACCTATTTTGTGAAACACAGGGTTTGTCGTACCACAAACACCGTGGATGCATACACGTGTCGTATATATTTACTGTCATATGGTTACATGGTTTGCTGTTAATAAGGAAGTTCTAAATCTAGATAAAACAAATAAAGTGAAATTTATGACAGTGAATTAGTAATTCGTTATTTCCAAGTTCCGCCGTATTATGTTGTATTCTTTCTTTTGGGTGATTCCCCGGTGTCTGAATTTTGTTGTGTATATTTGTGTATTTAAGAATTTCTCTACATCCAATTGCCTTCGTGACACGCGTATGGATCAATGGATTGTATGTGTGTGTGTATGTGTGTGTGTGTATGTGTTTTTGTTTGTGTGTGTTTGTGTTTGTGAGGGTGTGTTTGTGTGTTTGTTTGTTTGTGTGTGTGTGTGTGTTTGTGTGTGATTGTGTGGGTGTGGGGGGTTGGTGTGTGTGTGTGTGTGTGTGTGTGCGCGCGCGCGCGCGCGCGGGTGTGTGTGTGCGTGTGTGTGTTAGCGCGCGTGTGCGTGCTCGTGCGTGTGTGTGTGTGTGTTCTTTTTTACTGAGCTTGCTGGTGCTGCTGGCACACCGAATGGATCCAGATCATTCAAGGCGAACCCAGTCTCACGCACCAAGATGCTGCAAACTTAGACTCATTTGAGAATTCCGTTCTACTGGTATATGACACTGCGTCATTGGGTAATCGTTTCCTCTGAGAACTATGTTTCCTGGAAACGTCGGTGTCCGTTTACCCCACGACGCAGCCACATGTCCCGGAAGTAAAGAATCCTCAGCTACCTGGCTGCAGAAACTTTATGACCTGCTGAGACCTATTCCTTTTGCATACGATTCTTGTGTACGTGTACACTGTACCAATCAGGTCGAGTCGAGTGAAGATTGAATTTTACTCGACATCTCTGGATTTGGTTCCATTAGTTTGCGAGCAGCCTAAATACCCGCAGAGACATTGATGTCTCCCTGTAGTTAGAAATAGGGCACACCTCACAGAACTGCAATTCAAGCATAAAGAAATTCAGTTCTCGTGTTTCCTAATGTAATTACATATTCCCCGCCAAGAACGAAATTGTTAACCGCTTAATTTTCTATATACATTTCTTAGACCTTTGATAAACCCAGAACTTTATTATTAGGGACTGAGATTTCAACCAGGGCATTTTTCTTGCACTTCTCCTCGTAACGAAACCACCTGTCCAAACCGAACGCGCCCTATCATTCTTATTTACTGAACTGAAGTCAGTTGCAGCCATTAATGCGCCGTATCACTGTTGTAATGCTTTCTTATTGTGCTAGTGGCATGAACACAGTGTGGAGGCGAACGATGTTGTTGGTGTATGCGTAGAAATCGATGGATGTGATTTTACCCGTCTTTTCATGTTGTAATGTGAGTTTCCCGTCCCAGATCTGCTTCTCAATTGACAGTCGTGTAACAATGATCTGTGAAATTTGTTTTTTTTTCACTGTGCTTTGTGATATGATTATGCAACATAAACCAACGAAATGCACACTTTTCAAATTAATACAGTAATTCAGACACAGAAGATAACCTACAGAAAGGTGCGCATAAATTATATCAAATAATAACAGAATATGTTTTAACTATATCTGCACAGAAAACAAAATCGATGACATTTAAAGGGCGAGATTCAATGAGAACTGAAATTGTAATAGATAATAAAACTATAGAACAAGTAAGTGTTTTTAACTATTTAGGAAATATGATATCTTATGAAGGAGAATTGGACATTGATAAATTAAATAACTTTTTAAAAATTACAGGTATTTTAAATAATATGTTTAGACCACAAAAAAACCCTTAAGAAAACAAGAATAAAACTCTACAATACACTAGCCCTTCCAGTCATGTTATATGGCAGCGAAACGTAGACTATTAAAGCAAGTGACGCCAGAAGAATAACAGCAGCAGAGATGAAATACATGAGAAGAACAGCAGCATACACTTGGACAGATTAAAAAACGAATGCACAAATTGCAAAGGAGCTAAAAATAACGCCAGTTTTGGAAAAATTACTGGAATACAAGAGAAGATGGATACAACATGTAAATAGAATGCCTCGAAATAGATTACCCGGGGTAATGAAATACTACTCCCCAACTGGCAGAAGGAATCATTGTAGACCTTTGAAGAGACTTCTGGATACGTCAGACTGAAACGGGTCAACAAGTGGCTCAACTCCATGAAAGATATGTGATGATGATGATGATGATACTGTAATTTTTTAATTTTTGTCGTCTTCTACATTTTTTGAACTTCATGGGCTCATCTTCAGGAAGACAGTTTTAAACGTAGTTTTTATGCGTACGAGTACGTTTACTTGCGTTGGTGTAACAAAGATACCTGTCGCTTCCTGTAATATATGTCGTCTAATAATGTTGCATGTGCCGGTCGCAGTGACCGCGCGGTCTAAGGCGTAGGTCTGCGGCCGCTCGCCTGCTGAGATCGTGGGTTCGAATCCCACCGGGACATGGAGTGTTGTGAGTTGTAAGTGTTGTGTGTTGCCAGGTAGAGGTCTCTGCGACGAGCTGATCACTCGTCCAGAGGAATCCTACCGACTGTGATGTGTCGTTGTGTGTGGTCTAGAAAACTCGATAATGAGGAGGCCCTGGCCCGCGTTGGGCCACAGCGCCACAGGAAAAGAAAATAATGTTGCGTGTGGTAAGAGACAATCATTCATCTGAAGTCGTTCAAGGTAGAAATCCTGACGCCTAGTGTTATTTTGAATGATTTGTATATTCAGACTAGCACGACTGCCAAGAATACTAAGTATCTTTTGTGTTCACTACAACATGTTGCGGTCGGTGTTTGTGTCTACTATCAGGCAGTGTTTACATAAAATAGGAAGTATAACCGGTAAAGGCTGTAATTTGTAATCAGTGGTTACCATAATCTGTATTAAAATTTATCATTCCAAATAGTGGAATAATATTAAAACAAGATAAATTTAAAGACTGATTAAAATCAAAATAGGTGCGCTGAGACTCTTTCTTCATATGTTTTATTGCGTAGAGTGCCCTGTAGATCGAGCACGGACTATCATGCAGTGTGTAGTATTATCTTGTACGGATTAACAGTCCTGTGTGCCTTATGTTGTTTTGTATTTAGGCTGTGTAAATATGCAATCCGACAATAAGATAGAAGTTAGTTGTACGCTCATCTTCTGTGCGGATTGTTACAGGATTCAGTTCTGATCTCGTCGGTATCTTATTTAGTAAACTGCAGTGCCATGTATTTGGGAGAGGACTGTGTTACTTGTTTATGGACATACCACTACTGAAGTACAGATTTTGTTCACGTTGAATGTGTCGAGTAACACTTTGAGGTTTCGCACGGTCGAATATTTGCGACTGTTGACCACACATCACTTCAGTTTATGAAATTAGCTGGCGCTGTTGTGTTTCCCATCTAGCTAGTTCGCGCGTCCAACATGCGGTTAGTAACTGCTGTGCAAATTTCAAAATTCGAAGTTGGAGGTGCCTCTGATCACGTAACACATATGCCGGAGTTCACGAAACTCGATGAATTGGTTCAAAATTTGAAAACCGAATCACGGGTACGGACAGCATGCTAGTCTCGTTACTTTACTTTTGTTCCCAAGAAATGAAATTAGGCGCGCTCGCGAATTGGAAAGCGCATAGGCTTTCATGGCGATTTTCGCCTCAATAAAGGTCAAGTGTGTAATCCGGGCTCAGATTAATTAAAACTGTATACTTGGCAGACTGTAAGTGGAACTGACAGTAGGGTGCTACAATTATCAGATTAAATAACGGGCGGTTTTGTGCTAAAGTGGGACATCAGTGTGTTAGACTGCAAAAGCAAGTTCTTCTCTTCGCTCTTGGAGTAAAGAAGGCTTTCTGGTTACATTTCGAGCTCGATGTAACATGTGAATTTGTTCTTATAATAAAACCAACTAGCTAAAGCAGTCTCATTACAGACCCGGAGTGGCCCAGAGGGTTCCAGGAAGTTAAGGTTCCCAGATTTCGTAACAACGGCACAGCATGGTGGTAGGTTGTCAGCCTTACGCACCGGCCGCCTTTACCACAGGAAATACTCCTGGTACTCATTTCTGTTAGAGGCTGAGTCGATCCCAGGACCATAGTGCGATCGGAGGGATTTTATGTCAATGAAAAATCCACCGATACCAGCTGGGATCGAACCAGCGACTTTCCGATTTGTAGCACAGCAAATAAAACCAACTAAATGCACTAATTTCTGAAATTTATTTTTGGAATAAAACTACATGTTTCGGACAGTTCCTCTGTCCATCATCAGGAGTTTTTCACCGTACCCACAGCAATAGTATATGTCATACAGGTTTGCTGACAGCTTGCGAGCAGGATCAGGACGGAACTGCTCGCTGTGGACACAGTGAAAAACTCCTGATGATGGACAGGGGAACTGTCCGAAACATGTAGAGTTTTATTCCAAAAATAAATGTGAGAAGTTAATGAATCTAGTTGGTTTTGTTATAAGAATTTATCACGATGTGCGGTCACCTGAACGTCAAATGCGATTTTGTCTGTTGTTCTAATTTGGTTTAGATCAGTCTGTTACTGTTTGTATGGTATATCATTTACGTATATGTTAAAACAAATTGCCCAGGCAAGAGTAAACGTGAGGACGAAGTAATATTTGAAGAAAATTGGTCTAATAATGACCATCCTTGTGATTCGTATAGGCTATCTAGTGTTATTTGTGTCTAGTGTAGGGCTTTAATCTACGTGGAGTTATTCTGTGGTCTGTGTTACCAGTTTGTGTGACAACTGGCATGTAAAGCCGATGGATTAGCAATGTAAAAGATGATTTTTTTTCGATCATCGACAATTGTACATTGTTTTGTTTACAATTACCGATTCAAACCGTTGTAACAGACAAAGCGCAGGCCGTAACATAATATTCTATTTAACAACCTGTGGCAGGTGACGTTTCCAATGCACCATTACAGAGCAGATCAATCCGTCAAAGCTAATACTGCTCGAAATGGTACATTCTGATGGGCATATGAAATTGACTGCTCAGCCTTGTACGTAAAGAGAGAATTATCGAATCATATACAGTGCGGTTGATAGAGAAATTGAACTCATTCAGTGATGATGTAGTTGTCATGAAATGTAAATTAATGACGGCAACAGGAGAGAATATGAAATGGGAATCAGGCATCCGTGCATAATTTTAACTATGACGTGTGTATCAGATAGGAAAGAAATTTGAGAAATACCAGCCAGAGCAAACAAGATAACGGATTAGACCGAGTGAAGTAGCTAAGATTGTTGTGTTCTGGGTTACTTCATCGCGCAAGTACGTCGATATTCACGAGCGGTTTAGAAGAACTTGGTGCCTCTGTCTTTATTTCTGTCCTTTGAGATATAAGCAGAAGATTCAGCCGAAACGTCGATGGATTCACAGAACAGTGTGGTATTATAAATACTAAGGTAATTTAAATTTTCATGGGAGTGAAAGCTTTACCTGTTATGTGATTTAATAGCTGACTGAGCCATTAACATTCCGATTATTTGAATGAAAAATGTTCATTGGTAAATTAAATACCAGGTAATCGGATATGTGAAAGAATCACCCAAGTAACTAACATTTCCAGTATTTTAGTGATCTCTCTACGCCATTTACCTGTAGTACCATACTAATATGGCAGTTTCCTAACTACGGCACTTTTTTACTGTTTATGTCACAGCTTTTTTTCTGAGCGCTTTAATATCTAATATTTGAAGTCCTTCCCACCCCCCTGAAAATAATAGGTCTCTGCCACAACTACACAAACCTGCCAATATCTGTGAATTTTAATTAACTGTATATACTGTATCTTTTTTAAGTCGAGAGTATGGTAACAGTTTCTAAGTGTATAACAGCAAACCTTCTCCACCTTGGGTCCAGAGATTTTGCTTAGCAATGTGTCTACACACACACACACACTCACACACACACACAAACACACACACACACACACTCACACACACACTCACACACACACCACACACACACCACACACACACACACACACAACACACACACACACACATTACACACACCACACACACACACACACTCACACACACACACACACCACACACACACGCACTCACACACACACACACTCACACACACACTTACACACACATTCACACACACACACACTCACACACACACACCACACACACACACACACACACACACACACACACACACACACACACACACACACA
>Ga0131853_10019946_pt1 | contig 12195 bp, 10 predicted proteins | sample TergutLab28metaG_FD_92764 | JGI IMG/M metagenome (GOLD analysis project Ga0131853, IMG submission 92764) | Labiotermes labralis P1 segment gut microbial communities from Petit-Saut dam, French Guiana - Lab288 P1 (version 2) (version 2) | ecosystem: Host-associated > Arthropoda: Insects >...
GCCGACGCGGGCCATCCGGATCATCTGGTTGACCACCGGGCGGCTGTCGGTGAGCTGGACGCCGGCGGCGTACTTCTCCAGGGGGCTGCCCTGGGGCGCCATCAGGTAGGGGATGACGTACATGGTCTTGCCCTGCGAGGCGCCGGTCATCCGCTCGGTGAGCGTCGCGACGGTCTCCTCGGCCGGCTTCCAGTTGTTGTACGCGCCCTTGTCGATCTCGTTCGACGTCGCGACGACCGTGCGCTCCTCGGTGCGCGCGGTGTCCTTGAAGTAGGAGCGGCTGTAGAAGCGGCCGCCCTCCACCGGAAGGATCTCGCCGGCTGCGAGGGACTCCTCGAGCAGACGGGCGTCGTCCTCAGCGCCGATCACCTCGATGGCGTCCGCACCCGTGATTCCCGCCCAGTACGCGACGTAGTCACGCACGTGCCGATTCGTCAGACCTGCATCGTCGAGGACCTTCTCAACGTCAACCATTTCCGCAACCCTTCTTGCCGAGGATGCAGGCACGCTACCGGACCGAAATGAGGCCTCCGGCCGCTCCTCTCACTCCCAGAATGAGTCGTACGTCACCCTCCCCGCGAATGGATCGATCCAATGGCGACTTCGACTTTTGAGGGCCAAAAGGACTGTTTCAGACGCGCAAAAAGGCGACTTCCTCGGACGCATTTCGCGGCGGTCTCCAGCGGAAATGGAACACGCCCGGAGCGCGACCAATGTGGGGTACCGATGGGGACGGTGATGGTCGCGTTCCAGGCGTGGAAGCTGGGGCGGAGGTCTCGGGTCCTCCGCCCCAGCACGCACATCATGGCTCATCGCCGAGCCGCGCCGCAGCGGAATCGCGCAGATTTCTCGCGAACCTCCGAGCTCCGCTCAGGACAGCGTCGAGCGGACCGCCTCCTCGGTGCGCGCGACGATCGCGGTGCCGTCCTCGGCGGTGATGATCGGGCGCTGGATGAGCTGCGGATGCTCGGCCAGTGCGGCGATCCAGCGCTTCCGGGTGAGCCGGTTGCGCTTCCAGCCCTTCAGGCCGAGCTCGGCGGCGATGGGCTCGGCCGTACGGGTGATGTCCCACGGCTCCAGGCCGAGCCGGTCCAGCAGCGCGACCAGCTCGGCCGGCGTCGGCGGATCGTCGAGGTAGCGGCGCACGGTGTAGCCGGCGCCCTCCGCGTCGAGGATGGACAGCGCCGAGCGGCACTTCGAGCAGGCCGGGTTGATCCAGATCTCCACCCCGCGATCGTCGCACCGACCGCCCCCGGAAACCGCCCTAGAACACGTTCTTATTTCGGGGCTACGCTCGCGCCATGGACGAGGACCGCTACGCGCTGGAGCGCCTGAAGTACCGCTACTTCCGCACGCTCGACCTCAAACAGTGGGACGCGTTCGCCGACTGCCTCACCCCGGACGCCACCGGCGACTACGCCGGCCTGACCTTCGGCTCCCGCGACGAGCTCGTTGACTACATGCGGGCCAACCTCGGTCCAGGCCTGATCACCCTGCACACCGCGCACCACCCGGAGATCGACGTGATCGGAGACGAGGCCACCGGGATCTGGTACCTCGAGGACACCGTTCTGGCCCCCGAGCTCTCCTTCGCGCTGCAGGGCGCGGCGTTCTACGAGGACCGCTACATCCGCACCGCCGACGGCTGGCGGATCCGGCACACCGGCTACCGGCGCACCTTCGAGATGTCCTGGAGCACCAGCGACGTGGCATCACTGCGGATCAGGCCAGGCACCGCGTACGAGGAGCCGCCCGCGGGATGACGCGTCGGGTCAGCGACGGTGGTGACGGCCGGCCGCGGCCCGTGCGCGATGGGCGTGGCGTGGATGATGCTCGGCCCAGGTGGTGCCGAGCAGCCTGCCGAACGCGGCGCCGACGAAGGCGATCGCGCCGAGGCCGCAGGGCGCGAGCTCCGGGTGCGTGCTGAGCGACTGAGTGGACATCGGTGACCTCCTGCTCGCCGAGGGCCCCATCCCTCGTATGTGACCAGGCTCACACAGGCATCACGTCGGCGTAAAGGCCAAACGAGAACCAGTTCTATCTCAGTCGGCGCGGCGGACCAGCACGATGCTGTCGCGCAGCACCGCCTGCTCCCCGTCCGGCCCGGTCGCGGGCCGCTCGCGCAGCGCGACCGTCACCGGCGTCCACTCCGGGCCGAGAGCGAGCTCGGCGAGCTCCTCCTCCGCGGTGAGGAACCGGTGCGTGGTGGCCGGGTCATGGTCGCTATGGTCCTCGCCATGACCGTGGCCGTGACCATGGCCGTGGCCGGCCTCCTGGCCCGCGTAGCGGGACCACGGCGGCGGCTCGGCATGGCCGACCAGCAGCAGGTGACCGCCCGGGGCGACGGCGACGGCCAGCCGGCGCAGCACCGCGGTCCGCGGGAACGTGATCGGCGAGTGCAGGAAGCAGGCCGATACCAGGTCGTACTCCCCCGTCGGCTCCCAGGTCGCCAGGTCGGCGAGCACCCAGTCGATCGCGAGGCCCCGGGACTCCGCCTCCGTGCGTGCCCGGTCGAGCGCGGTCGCGGAGACGTCGAGGCCGGAGACGGTCCAGCCGTGCTCGGCGAGCCAGACGCTGTCGCCGCCCTCACCGCAGCCGAGGTCGAGGACCCGGCCCGGCGCGAGCGGGGCGACCGCGTCGACCAGGGCGGCGTTGGGCCGCCCGGACCAGATCCGGTCACGCTCGGCGTAGCGGCTGTTCCAGAACTCCTCGGCCTCGGTCATGGGACCAAAGTAGAGGGTCGGCGTGCCTCGCACACCGACCCTCTACCCGGAAGGAACCGTGACGGTCAGACGCCCTCGGTGAGGTCGCGGACCTCGGCATAGCGGGCGCGGACGGCCGGGTCGACCGGAGCCTCGTACGTCTCCACGCCGCCGGCGTTCCACACCGGCGCCTCGTCGGCGCCGGAGAGCACCCAGGCGGCCTGACGGGCGGCACCGTCGGCGACGTACTCGCCCGGCTCGGGGACCACGACCGGGCGGCCGAGGACGATCGGGGCGATCTGGCGGACGGCCGCAGAGCGGGCTCCGCCGCCGATCAGCAGGACGCGCTTCACCTCGACGCCCTGGGCGACCAGCGCGTCGATGCCGTCGGCCAGACCGCAGAGCAGGCCCTCGACCGCGGCCCGGGCGACGTGCGCCGGCGTCATGGTGGCCAGGGTGAGGCCGTGGAAGGCGCCCTTGGCGTGCGGACGGTTGGGGGTGCGCTCACCCTCAAGGTACGGCACCAGGACCAGCCCGTCGGCGCCGGACGGGGCGGCCAGGGCCAGCTCGGCGAGCCGGTCCAGGTCGACATCGAGCAGGGTCGCGGTCGCAGCCAGCACCCGGGCGGCGTTGAGGGTCGCCACCAGCGGGAGGGAGCGGCCGGTGGCGTCGGCGAAGCCCGCGACCGTACCGGTGACGTCGGCGGCCGGGACCTCGGAGACCACACAGGCCACGCCCGAGGTGCCGATCGAGAGGACGACGTCGCCCGGGAGGGCGCCCAGGCCGAGCGCGGCACCGGCGTTGTCGCCGGCACCGGCGCCCAGGAGCGCGCCGCTCGGGGTCTTCAGGCCGGACTCGGCCGGGCCCAGGACGCGGGGCAGGACGAGGTCGTCACGGCCGAAGGCGAGCTTGAGCAGGTCGAGACGGTAGCCGTCCTTGGCCGACCAGTAGCCCGTACCGCTGGCGTCGGAGCGGTCGGTGACCAGGTCGTTGATGTCGGTGGAGCCGGAGAGCTTCCAGGTCAGCCAGTCGTGCGGGAGGCAGACGGCGGCGACGCGGGCGGCGTTCTCCGGCTCGTGGTCGCGCAGCCAGCGCAGCTTGGTGATGGTGAAGCTGGCAACGAGGACCGAGCCGACGGCCTCAGCCCAGACCTCGTTGCCGAGCTCGTCGTTGAGATCGGTGGCGGCCTGCGCGGAACGGGTGTCGTTCCACAGCAGGGCCGGCCGTACGACATCGCCTGCCTGGTCGAGGCAGACCATGCCGTGCTGCTGACCGCCGACCGAGATCGCAGCGACGTCGTCGAGTCCACCGGCCGCGGTAGCGGCCTCCTGGAGGGCCGACCACCAGTGGTCGGGGTGGACCTCGGTGCCGTCGGGGTGCTTCGCCGAACCGGAGCGCACCAGCGCCCCGGTCTCGGCGTCACGTACGACGACCTTGCACGACTGGGTCGAGGAGTCGACTCCTGCGACGAGCGTCATCTGCGATCTCTTTCGGTCAACGGGCAGTCAGGGGAACGGATGCTCAGCGAGCGCCGAGCAGGTGCTCCATGGCGAGCTGGTCGAGGCGCTCGAAGGCGAAGCCGTGGGTGGCCATGCCGTCGATGTCGTGCTTCTCCTCGAACAGGGTCTTGAGGGACTCGCCCTCGGCCAGGGTCGGGGTGGCCAGGTCGGTCAGACCCGAGCGGACGAGCGCCTCCTGGACCTCCGGGTCCGCACGGAACGCGGCAGCGCGCTCCTTGAGGATCAGGTAGTTGCGGATGTTGCCCTCGGCCGAGGCCCACACGCCGGCCTCGTCCTCGGTCCGCGGCGGCTTGAAGTCGAAGTGACGCGGACCCTGGTAGCCCGAGGTCTCGAGGAGGTCGACCAGGTTGAACGCACCGCGCAGGTTGCCGGCGCCGAAGCGCAGGTCCTGGTCGAAGCGCGGGCCGTGCTGGCCGTTGAGGTCGATGTGGAAGAGCTTGCCGTGCCACAGCGCCTGGGCGATGCCGGAGGCGAAGTTGAGGCCCGCCATCTCCTCGTGGCCCGTCTCCGGGTTGAGGCCGACCATCTCGGAGTCCTCGAGGGTGTCGATGAACGCCAGGGCGTGACCGATCGTCGGGAGGAGGATGTCGCCGCGGGGCTCGTTCGGCTTCGGCTCGATCGCGAAGCGGATGTTGTAGCCCTGCTCCTTGACGTAGGCGGTCAGCAGGTTGAAGCCGTCGCGGAAGCGGTCGAGCGCGTCGCCGATGTTCTTGGAGAAGTTGTGCTCGGCACCCTCGCGGCCGCCCCAGAACACGTACGTCTCGGCGCCGAGCTCGGCAGCGAGGTCGATGTTCTTGGCGATCTTGGCGAGCGCGAAGCGGCGCACGCGACGGTCGTTGGAGGTGAAGCCGCCGTCCTTGAAGATCGGGTGGCTGAAGGTGTTCGTGGTGACCATCGGGACCTTGAGGCCGTTGGCCTCGACGGCGTCCCGGAAGTTCTTGATCTGGGCCGCACGCTTCGCGTCGTCGGCGTCGAAGTCGAACACGTCGTTGTCGTGGAACGTCACGCCGTACGCGCCGAGCTCGGCGATCTTGCCGACCGCGTGGGCCGGGTCCATCGGCGGACGGGTCGCGCCACCGAAGACGTCGACGCCCTGCCAACTGACGGTCCACAGACCGAAGGTGAACTTGTCCGCGGGGGTGGCCTTGTACTCCGCCATCGCCAAATCCTTTCGATTTCGTTCAGGTTTTGAACTATTAGTGTGATCCAACCCTCCCCATGGCGTCATGTCAAGCGGGCGCAGGGGAGTTGTCAACCTGTTCATGTCTTGGTCTAATCACCGGCATGGCCGGTCCCGTACAGCACGCGCAGATGCGGGCGAGCAACCTCGCCCTGGTGCTGCGAGCCATCGCTGACGCCGGGACGATCACCCGTGTCCAGACTGCCACCGCGACCGGGCTCACGAAATCCTCGATCTCCGGGCAGGTGGCCGACCTGGTCGCGGCCGGTCTGGTCGAGGAGACCGAGGCCGTCCCGAGCAGAGGCGGCGACCGCGGCCGGCCCAGCGCGATGCTCACCCTGCACCGGCACGGCGCGGCCGGGCTCGGGCTGGAGCTCAACGTCGACTACCTCGCCGCGCTGGTCGTCGACCTGGGCGGCACCGTCCGCTACCGCCATGTCGTCACCCGTGACAACCGCGGCCGGCCACCGGCCGAGGTGCTGGACGAGCTGGCCCGGCTGGCGGACGAGGCGGTGGCCGCCACCGCTGAGCAGCGGCTGACCCTGGCCGGCGCCTGCGTCGCGGTCCCGGGCGCCGCCGACGGTACGACCATCAGCCGCGCACCGAACCTCGGCTGGGCCGACGTGCCGGTCGAGCTGCCGCTGCCGGCCACCCCGTACGGGCTGGCCATCGAGAACGAGGCCAACCTGGCCGCCCTCGGCGAACTGTGGTTCGGCGCGCCCGCTCCGCCCGACTTCGTCCACGTCTCGGGCGAGATCGGCATCGGCGCCGGCATCGTCGTGGCCGGCGAGCTCTTCCGCGGCGCGCACGCCCGTGCCGGCGAGCTGGGACACGTCGTCGTCGACCCGGACGGGCCGGCCTGCTCCTGCGGCGGCCGCGGCTGCCTGGAGCGACTGGCCGGCCTGGACGCGATCCTGGCCGCGGCCGAGGTCTCCTCGCGCGGCGAGCTCGAGCAGCGCTGCGCCGCCGGCGACCCCGCCGCCCTGGCGGCGGTGGCCGACGCCGGCCGGCTGGTCGGCGCCGCGCTCGCCTCGGCGACCAACCTGCTCGACCCCCAGGCGATCGTGCTCGGCGGCGTCTTCGCCGCCCTCGCGCCCTGGCTCGCGCCAGCGGTCACGGACTCCCTCGCCGCGCATGCCGCCCACCCCGAGCTGCTGGTCTCGCGCCTCGGCGCCGACGCCGCCGTCCGCGGCGCGGCCGGCTCGGTGATCCGCCGGGTGATCGACGACCCGGCGACGTTCCTGGCCCGCTGAGGCCGCGGCCGCCCGGTCTGGCCAAAGTGTCACGGTGACAGTTGCAAAGTGTCACCGTGACAGAACGCGGCCTGAGTGACCGTTACAGCTGTCACTCCACCCGCGAAGTGTCACGGTGACACTTTGGCGAGGCGCGCGGCGCGGGGGTGGCAGCCGGTGGCGTTGCCGAGCGCGCCGACTTGCGGGCGCGCGGGCGCGGCGCGCGGGGTCAGCGCACCCGCACCGCCGGGGCGTGGTCGACCTGCCAGCCGTTCCCGCCGTACGACCAGCGGTAGGTGCCGGCCCGCCGGAGCCGGGTGACCACCACGCCGTTCCGGTTGGTACGCAGCGTCTGGGTCTCGACCCAGACCCGGCCGCGCTGCCGCTCAAGACGGACGGGCATCGCCGAGACACGAGCACCCCAGGGCGCCCGTACGGTGGCCCGCAGCTCGCCGCGCGCCAGGGTCGTCCGCAGCGAGGCGTGCAGCTTCCCGGTCGCGACCACGTTGGAGGTCGACGAGCCCTGGGTGACGGTGCCGGCGAAGACCACGCGGTACGCGGCCTGGCCGGTCGGCCGGTCGGTGAAGGTCGCCGAGCCGTCGGCGCCGGTGGTCGCCGTACGTACCGCGGCGAAGCTGCCGTCGGCGAGGCGACGCTGCAGGATCACCCGGGCGTGCGGGAGCTTCGTACCCGTGCCGGCGGCGGCCAGGCTGAACCGGAGCTTGACGGGATAGCCCGAGCCGCCGGTGAGCCGGCCGCTGGTCGAGGTGATGTAGCCGGCGTCGGCGCCCAGCGCCTGCAGGCCGGCGGGAGTGCCGAGCCCGGTGGGGCCGTCCCAGCCGGGGCCGGCGCTGCACAGCACCGTCGGGTGGCAGGTGCCGCTCGATCCCGTGGTGACGTCGACCAGCTCGTCCCGCGCGCCGTAGATCGACATCGGCGAGGTGTGGTTGCCGGCCAGGGCGTAGAGCGCGGTGATGATCGGCGCCGCCAGCGAGGTCCCGCCGACGCTCCACCACGACCCGCCGCGGTACACCAGCATCCCGGTCCCCGGATCGGCCAGGGCCGAGAGGTCGGAGACGGCGCGCTTGCCGCCGCAGGCCGTACGGAAGACCGGGTCGCTCTGCAGCGTCGATGCGGCCAGGACCGAGCAGCCCGACCCGGAGCCCGACCAGGCGCTCTGCTGCCAGGTGCCGTTGACCAGCTTCACGCTGGTGCCGCCCGCGGCCACCACGTTGGGCGCACTGGCCGGGAAGAGCGCGCCGCCGTTGTACCCGCTGTCGCCGGCGGCGGCCACGTAGGTGACGTCGGTGTCGGCGTAGTAGGTGCCTGCCAGGGACGCGGAGGCGACCGAGTCCGCCGACCCGTACGAGAGCGAGACGTAGTTCGCGCCGAGCCGGGTGGCGGTCTGTGCGGCCTTCGCCATGTCGACCACCCCGGCGGTCGGGGCGTCGACCAGGAGGATGTGGCAGGTCGGGCAGATCGCGGAGACCGCCTGGACGTCGATGGCGATCTCGGTGACCCAGTCGCTGTTGGTCGCGGGCAGCCGGGACGAGCCGTCGCCGGCGACCTCGCGGAAGCAGCCGTTGGCGGTGGTGCAGGCGGGCAGGCCGAAGGAGCTGCGGTAGTAGGACATCTGCGCCTCGGTGTTCGGGTCGCTGCCGACGTCGATGATGCCGATGGTGGCGGTGGGTCGGAGGTTCGCCGGGATCCGGTAGAGGCTGGCCAGGTCGGCCGGGGTGTAGCGGCCGTTCTTGCTCGCCACGGCCGGCAGCGTCGGCACGTGGCCCCCGGCCGCGCTCGCGACGGCGGTGACCGGGAGCACCTCGGCGAGGCACGTCGCCTCGCCCGCGGTCGGCTTGCCCGAGCACGCATCGGCCTCGACCGGTACGAGGGCCGGCTGGACGGCACCGGAGGCGCCGAGGACGCCGACGGCACCGGCAGCCGGTTGCGAGAGCACCCCGATCATCAGCAGGGCCGCCAGCAGCAGGGCGAGCACGGCCGCGGTCGGGGCGCTCGGCAGAGCGCGGGGCGTCGTCGGGACAGGGCGGAGAGAACGGTTCACAGCAGACATTCGGCTCGGTGGTCACGGGTCCGGGGGCATGCGGGGGAGGTCATCAGGCTCGGGGTAGCCGATGAATTAACGTGTCACCAAGGCATGCCTTACGCGAAAACGGCTGTGCTCTGGCCCACACCGGCGCAACTCACGCGTGAATGCCGCTCAAATCGGCCAGAAATAACTCTCGGAGACCCAAGTCAAAAGGCCCCGGCGGCCCTCCCGCGTGGAGCGAGAGGGCCGCCGGGGCGACGAGACGGTGCCGGTCAGTAGGGGTAGAAGCCCTGGCCGGACTTCTTGCCGAGCAGACCCGCGTCGACCATCCGGTCCAGCAGCGGGGGTGGGGAGTAGAGGGGTTCCTTGAACTCCTCATACATCGAGACCCCGATCGCGCGGATGGTGTCCAGGCCGATCAGGTCCGAGAGCGCGAGGGGGCCCATGGGGTGCCCACAGCCCAGGACCATGCCCTGGTCGATGTCGGTGGCGGAGGCGTAGCCGGCCTCGTACATCCGGATCGCGCTGAGCAGGTAGGGGACCAGGAGGCTGTTGACCACGAACCCGGCTCGGTCGGTGGCCTCGATGGGCTGTTTGCCCAGGCTGTGGGAGACGAAGTCCTGCATCCGGGTCAGCGTGGCCGGGGAGGTGGTCAACGACGGGATCAGCTCGACCAGCTGCATCACCGGGGCGGGGTTGAAGAAGTGCACGCCCATCACCCGATCCGCACGGCCGGAGACCGCGCCGAGCTTCACGATCGGGATGGAGGAGGTGTTCGAGGCCAAGATCGCCTCGTCGTTGTCCAGGATGGTGCCCAGGCGACGGAACAGGTCGAGCTTGATGTCCTCGCGCTCGGAGGCGGCCTCGACCACCAGATCCCGATCCGCCAACGCCTCCAGCTCGGTGGCCACCGTGATCCGGCCCCGGATCGCGTCGTGCTCCGCCTGGTCGATCTTGCCCCGGCTCAGCGCCCGCTCCAGCGAGGCCCCGATCCGCGTACGGGCGGCATCGGCCGCCTCCTGGCTGACCTCGACCACGACCGTGTCGATGCCGGCCTTCGCGGTGACCTCCGCGATGCCCGACCCCATCAGGCCACCGCCGATCACCCCGACCTTCTCGATCCGGCTGCCGATCTGTCCGTCCATCCGTCCGCTCTCCTGCCCGTTCGCCTCGGCGGCCATCAGCGGAACGCCGACTGTCCGGTCAGGACCTGGCCGAGCACCAGGGTATGCATCTCGACCGTGCCCTCGTAGGTGAGGACCGACTCCAGGTTGTTCATGTGCCGGATCACCGGGAACTCCAGCGAGATGCCGTTGCCGCCGAGGATGGTGCGGGCGGTACGGCAGATCTCGATCGACTCGCGGACGTTGTTCAGCTTCCCGATCGAGACCTGCTCGGGACGGAGCACGCCGGCGTCCTTGCGACGGCCGAGGTGGACGGCCAGCAGGTAGCCCTTGATGTACTCCAGGCTCATGTCGGCCAGCTTCTGCTGGGTGAGCTGGAAGCCACCGATCGGGCGGCCGAACTGGTGCCGGTCGATCGCGTACTGCCGGGCCACCTCGAGGCTGGAGCGGGCCGCGCCGAGCGCACCCCAGGTGATGCCGTAGCGGGCCTCGTTGAGCGCCGAGAGCGGGCCCTTCAGACCGCGCACCTCGGGGAAGACCGCGTCATGCGGGAGCCGGACGTCGTCCAGCACCAGCTCGCCGGTCGCCGAGGCGCGCAGCGACATCTTGTGCTTGATCTCCGGCGCGGAGAAGCCCGGCGTGCTCGTGGGCACGACGAAGCCGCGTACGCCCTCCTCGGTCTGGGCCCAGACCACGGCCACGTCCGCGTACGGGGCGTTGGAGATCCACATCTTGCGACCGTTGAGGATCCAGTCGCCGCCGGCGTCCTGGCGGGCCCGGGTGGTCATCGAGCCCGGGTCGGAGCCGTGGTCGGGCTCGGTCAGGCCGAAGCAGCCGATCGCGTCGCCGGCCGCCATCCGCGGCAGCCACTCCTGCTTCTGCTCCTCCGAGCCCCAGCGCCAGATCGAGAACATCGCCAGCGAGCCCTGCACCGAGACCAGCGAGCGCAGACCGGAGTCGGTCGCCTCGATCTCCAGGCAGGCCAGGCCGTACTCGGTCGCGCTCATGCCGGCGCAGCCGTAGCCCTCCAGGTGCATGCCGAGCACGCCCAGCTCGCCCAGGCCCTTGGTCAGCTCGCGGATGTTGGGGATGCCGCCGTTCTCGAACCACTCGGCGATGTAGGGCTCGCACTCCTTGTCCAGGAACGAGCGCACCGCACCCCGTACGGCCTTCTCGTCCTCGCTGAGCAGGCTGTCCAGGCTCGCCGGGTCGGTCGGGTCGAGGGCCGGAAGCTTCATCGGGTCGGCGTGGCTGGTCATGCGTTCTCCTGGGGACTCTGGTGGTGACTCTGCGGGGTGGACAGCCACGAACGGATCTCGTGGGAGTGCTCGCCCAGCCGCGGCGGTGCGGCGTAGGCGGCGACGGGGGTGTCTGAGTAGGTGATCGGGTGCCGGACCTGGCGCGGCGCCTCGGGCCCGACGTCGACCAGCGGGTCCAGGCCGAGGCGCTCGGCCAGGGCCAGGCCGTCGGCCACCGAGCCGACCACGCCGGCGGGTACGCCGACGCCGGTGAGCCGCTGCGCCCATGCCGCGGCGGTGCCGGCCGCGAGCAGGGCCTCGAGGTCGGCGACCAGCTCGGGACGGTGGGCCACCCGGGCGGCGTTGGTGGCGAAGCGCTCGTCGTCGGCCAGGGACTCCTTGCCGAGCACCGCGGCCAGCCTGCGGAACTGGCCGTCGTTGCCGCAGGCGATCGCCAGCGGGCCGTCGGCGCAGGCCAGCAGCTCGTACGGCGCGATCGAGGGGTGGGCGTTGCCCATCCGGCGCGGGGCGGTGCCGGTGGCGAGGTAGGAGGAGGCCTGGTTGACCAGCGAGCCGAGCAGGCTGGAGAGCAGGTTGACCTCGACCCGCTGGCCCCGGCCGGTCAGCTCGCGGGCCCGCAGCGCCGCCAGGATGCCGACGGTGGCATCCTTCGCGGTCAGCACGTCGACGAGTGCGACGCCGACCTTCATCGGCTCCTCCGCGGAGCCGGTGACCGACATCAGGCCGCCCACCGCCTGGACCAGGAAGTCGTAGCCCGCCAGCTCCGCACCTTCGGCGGAGCCGAAGCCGGTGATCGAGCAGTAGACGACGCCCGGGTTGAGCGCCGCCACGTCGGCATGGCCGAGACCGCGCTTGTCGAGGTCGCCCACCTTGAAGTTCTCCACCACCACATCGGCCCGCGCGGCGAGCTCACGGGCCAGGGCCAGGTCGTCGGGCGCGGAGAGGTCGAGGGTCACCGACTCCTTGGACCGGTTGGCGGACTCGAAGTAGGACGACGAGTTCGCCGTCCACGGCGGGCCCCACGACCGGGTGTCGTCACCGGCCCGGGGGCGCTCGACCTTGATCACCCGGGCACCGAGGTCGGCCAGGGTCGCGGTCGCCAGCGGCCCGGCGAGGACGCGGGAGAAGTCC
>Ga0131853_10019947_pt1 | contig 12195 bp, 15 predicted proteins | sample TergutLab28metaG_FD_92764 | JGI IMG/M metagenome (GOLD analysis project Ga0131853, IMG submission 92764) | Labiotermes labralis P1 segment gut microbial communities from Petit-Saut dam, French Guiana - Lab288 P1 (version 2) (version 2) | ecosystem: Host-associated > Arthropoda: Insects >...
ACGCGGGGATTATCCCCTTCACGTTTGCCAACCCGGCGGACTACGATAAAATCTCCACCGGCGATGCGTTGGAACTTGCGGGCATCCGTGATGCGATGCAAGCTGGCTCTGCAGTTATGCTAAAAAACGCAACCACCGGCGAATCTTACGCGCTTGATTATGACTTATCTGCTCGCCAGCGGGAGATCATTCTCGCAGGCGGCCTGCTGGATTATACGAGGGACAGGAGCTGACCCCATTGACCATCACAACCCGTGATATCACCAAGCAAGAACTTGAAGACATCTACGCCGATTTTAAGAAAATTGAGCAACAGGATGGCGTGCCGGCTGCGCCGCAAGTGCGGTACCAGTATGTCGCCGAAGAAAACGGCATAATTGTCGGCTTTGTTTCGGGGCTGACGAACCACAAGTGGTTTTGCTTGACGGATTTATGGGTACACAAAGACTACAGGCGGCAAGGCATGGGCGCTAAACTGCTGCGCATGCTGGAGGAGAAAATTCAGTCAATCGGAATAGAACATGTTTATTTATGGACATCCGGGTTTATCAACCCGCTGTTTTACGAAAAGCAAGGCTACCGGGTGTTTACGGTGTTTGAAGACTTCTTCGAAGTTGAAGGCTATCATCATATTGGGTATCGAAAAGACCTGACGTAATACGAGGGAGAACAATTGATAAAACAAATTGACCCACAATCCATGCTTGTGCGCATTCGCCCGCAACGGCTGTGCTATTTCGCGGAATACACCGAGTTGTCGCAGCCGGAGCGCGTGGAGCTGCTGGCAACCAAATGCTATGCCAACGAAGATGAGAGCTGCTTTGCTGTGTCGTTTCAGTTTCCCGGCATGAAAGTTGTGAGCTTCGTGGGGTTCGAAGCGGATTTTTGCAAGGCCATGCTATCGAAGCACAAAACAACAAACGGTTCGTTTGCTGTTGCGCCGCTGGAAGGGCGCCCAAAAATTCACGCGCGGGGCTTAAAGTGGCTTGATGCATACGAATGTTTTTCCAGCGAAGGCCCAGTGCCCATAGAACCCATCGACCCACGCATTCGCCCGCTCGAAAAAAGCGAACACAATTTGGCGCGCACCATCACAGACGAGCCAATGAGCGTGCAAGACGATTACACTGTGCTTGCATGGCTGGAAAATGGCGCAGTTTGCGGCTATGTCTCCTACAGCCTGATTGCTGAAGATCTTTGGGACGTTGCGCTCATCTTCGTTTCGCCCGAGCACCGTGGCCGCGGCATTGGTGCCGCATTACCGAAAAACACTGCTTGAGCAAAACCAGGTCCCCTACTACAGCGGTGTGAGCAACCCGGCTTCTGCTGCCGCTGCACACAAAGCCGGGTTCGTGTTGTGTGGCACCCGGCACGCGTTTTCATATCAAAAACCAAAACTATTGAAATAAAGCATGTCGGCCCCCCAACATGCGCGCAACAAAAAACTAGGAGGCTTTCAGATGAACAATAAGCTCACATTCCGCAACGGCAAGTTCAAAATCATGCAGCTGACGGACATCCAAGACACCCCGGGTATCGACCCTGAAACCATCGCGCTCATTGAAGCGGCGCTGGACCAGGAAAAACCTGACCTGGTTGTGATGACAGGTGACCAGATCAAGGGCTATTCGCCCAAGCTGCGCGGTGCAAAAAAAGAGCACTTCGCCCGTGAACTCATCGGCGAAATTTGTGCGCCGATGGACAAACGCGGCATTCCTTTCACGCTTGCGTTTGGCAACCACGACGTTGAGAAAATCTGCGCGCAGGCACAGCTGGAATACTATCAAGAACATAAAACCTGTGTGGCGAGCGACACTCCCGACCTTTCCGGCTGCGGCAACCACAACATTGTGATTGAAGGTGCCAATGGCAAACCTACGCTAAGCGTATATATGCTTGACTCCCATGGCGCGGACGGGTTGACCGGCTACCAGCCCCTTGCGCAAGATCAGGTGGACTGGTATCAATCCAAACGCGATGAACTGAAAGAACAGGCGGGCGATTACGTTCCCTCCATGCTGTTCATGCACATTCCTGTCGGAGCAATTTACCGCCTCATGCGCGAAAGCAGCAAGCGTGGCAAAACCGGGCAACCCGGCTTTGGCAAATTCAAAAGCAAAGGCAAGTATTATATCCTGGACGAAACCAAAGCCACCGGCCGCCACAAAGAATTGTTGTGTGTCTCTGGCGACGACAGCGGGCTCTTTGAAGCCGCGCGCGAAAAAGGCGACATGCTCGGCATGTTCTTTGGGCATGACCATAAAAACAGCTTTCACGGCAACGTAGACGGTGTTGACCTGGGCTATGCACCCGGTTGCGGCTTTTCAGCCTATGGCGATGGTGTATACCGCGGGGTGCGTGTGTTTGAGTTCGACGAAGCAAACCCGCGCGACTATAAAACCCGTGTGGTGTATTATAAAGACCTCCTGGGCCGCAAGCGTGTGCGCAAATTGTCGCACTGGTTAACCGACCAAACCCCCAGCTGTGTGGACGACGCCATCAACAAAGGCATCAAGTTGCTCATTGGCCTGGGTGTAATTGGCGCAATTGTTGCGGCGCTGATCATTTTGCTGTAAAGCCGAAGAACTTTTCACGCAGATTTCCCTGTAAAGCCTTTGGCCTTTCCATAAGTAAGAACAACCCAAAAATGTTTCACGTGAAACATTTTGAAACTTAGGAGGAATTTTGACCATGACCAGAAAGCTTTTGCTGTTGTTGCTTGCCCTGTTGTTTTCTCTTGCGATGTTTGCCGGGTGCAGCAATGGCGGCAATGCCAACCAAACCACTGAAGCCCCTACCGAAGCACCCACGCAACCACCTGTTGAAACACTTGCCATTGGCGAAACACTGGTGCTTGAAAACTGGGAACTGACCGTGGACGACATTGAATTCCTGAACGAATTGCGCTCCGGCATGATGGTGTTTTCGCCAGACAACGACGACCAGATATTTGCCTATGTTTCAGTTACAATCACCAACCGCACCGAAGAGCGGCGCATGATGTTCCCAAGTGTTTTGCAGACGCCACGGCAGTTAATTCCCTATTTGCGCTATGATGGCGGTGGCAGGCGCAGAAGAGTCCAGGTAAGAGGCTATGGCCGCGACGCAACCGACCGCCCCACCAATGCCGGTTCAACAACAGACGCACGGCTGATTTTCCAGGTGGATGCCGCAATGGGAACCAGCGCACAGCCACTGGAACTTGAAATTCGAACCAACGCGGGCGAAACCGTTGGCATGTTTGAACTACGATAAAAATCGGAAAGGGTTTCTTCCATGACAACCCAACCAAAGCTCACCAAACGCGAAACCGGCGGCTATAGCATGGGCGCACTGGGCGGTGGCCTCGCCTTTAACCTGGTGCGGTCGTACTTCGTTGTGTTTTGCATGACGATACTTGGCGTTTCAGCGGGCTTTTTGATGGTGATGTTCTTCGTGCTGCGCCTGTGGGATGCCATAAGCGACCCCATTGTAGGGCTGCTGAGCGAAAACATCAAAACGCCCTGGGGCAAACACAAACCCTGGGTCGCGGTGGGCGCAGTGCTCAACGCCGCGGTGATTGTCGTGATGTTTTCACCATGGATGGTGCACCTGCAAAGCCCCCTGGTGGCCGTTGTTGTGGTTTATATCCTCTTCGGCTTAAGCTATACGGTCATTGACGTACCCTATTACGCCTACGCCGCTTCATTCGTGGATGAAAAAGAGCGCGACATCATTTCCACCTGGCCGCGCCTGATTGGCGGCATTGCGATGGTTGGCATTCCAGTGCTGACGCGCCCGGCGATTTTACGTTTTGGCGAAAGCGAAGCGCAGGGCTATTTTTATTGGACGCTGCTGCTGATGGGCGCTTATGTGGTCTTTGCGATGATTGCGGCCAAGAGCATGAAAAAACGCGAAGTTGGCCGCCGCGAGAAAACTTTCTCATTCAAAGAAGCTCTGCAGGCGCTGAAAAACAACGACCAGCTGCTGATCATCGAAGTGGTGTTTATTTTGGTGACAACCGCCGTGAGCATCACGCAAATGGTGGCTCTGTTTTATTTCGTACATGTGTGGGATGCCCCGCAGGTGTTTGAGCTGTTCATGGTTGTGGCGGGGGCCGGCATGGGCATTGCCATGGCGTCGTACCCATTTTTGGCACGCAAAATCTCACGCCGCAAGATTTTTTTGATTGCCTGCATTGTGCCTTTGGCAGGCTATGTGGTGATGTTTTTGATTGCCACGTTTGGCAACAACCCCTTCTGGATGCTGCCAACTGTGCTGACAACCGTGGGGGGCTTTGGCTTCTTCGGGATACTGACCAGCATCTTCATGGTAGACACCGTGGAATATGGCGAATGGAAGCTGGGCTACCGCAGCGAAAACCTCATCTTCTCGCTGCTAACACTCATCGGGAAATTTTCTGGTGCGCTCGCAACGCTGATTTTCTTGGGCGCGCTGCACTTTGCAGGCTATGTGGAAACGCGTGATGGCATGTTCGCCGGCGCGGACGCAATTGCCCAAACGGTGCAACCTGCAACGGTGAACGTGGCGCTCAACATTCTTATGTTTGCCGTGCCGCCGGTGATTTTGGGGCTTGCGCTGTGGCTGTATCTGAAAAAATACAAACTGCATGGCAACTTCCTGGCGCAAATCACGCAGGAGCTTGCGGAAAAACGAAGCGAGGTCAACACATGAAAATCATCAGAATTGCGCTGTTTGTTTTTGGTGCACTGCTGCTGGTCAACGCCATCATTTTGTGGTCCATGATAAACCCCACCATTGGCTGGTATTTGCAAGTTGCCATTTCACTTGCGATCATTACCTACGCCGCGCTTTTCAATAAGATTCCGCGCAAATTACACTTTGCCGCTTTGGCGCTGAGCCTGATTCCCCTGCTCTTCGCAAGCTTCTTGGCCATTTACGGCAACACCAGCCGCGTGGACCATGAAGAAGATGCAGTGATCGTCCTCGGCGCTGGCGTGCAAGGCGAGCGGGTTACACGTATTTTGGCCCACCGCCTCAACGCTGCTTTGGCTTATTGGGAGCAAAACCCGGATGCTTACATCGTTGTCACAGGCGGGCTTGGCAACCGCGCAACGATTACGGAAGCCGAAGCCATGGCACGCTTTTTGGTTGAGCGCGGCATACCCCAAGAGCGCATTTTGCTGGAAGACCAGTCCACGTCCACCTATGAAAACTTGCTGTTTGCAGATGCAATTTTGGGCGAGCAATTTCCGCAAGGGTACCGCGCGGTGGTTGTGAGCAACGACTTTCACATGTACCGCGCTGTACGCACTGCACGCCAGGCAGGGCTTGAGGTGGGCCACATTGGGGCGCGGACCGACTGGTACACCTGGCCGGTGAACTATATCCGGGAGATGGTGGCCGTGGTCAATGCATGGCTGGGCAACCCGCTCACATAACACCGCTGAAAATGTTTCACGTGAAACATTTTCCGATAAATTGAGGAGAAACATTTATGGGCTTAGTTTATGACCTTTATATCAACCGCGAGTGCGAAGACTGCGTTTATGGCGAATACGACCTGTTGCAGCAGAAATTTTATTGCACCTTGCACGAACAGTTTCGCGAGCCTGAACAGGCCGACCCCTGCCCGGACATCAAAACAGCTTAAGCATAAAATAAAGTTTCGAAACCTATTGCTTTTTTGGTCTTTTTGCATTATAATGGAGTGACATTTATTGCAGAAAGGTAACAATAGTATGGAAAATCAGTTAAAACGAAAATTTGGTTTGCTCATGGCCATGTGCATGGTTGTGGGCACTGTTATCGGCAGCGGCATCTTCTTCCGCAACGAAGAAATCGTTGCATACGCCGGCGGCAGGATGTGGGTTGGCATCGCGGCCTGGGTGCTGGGTGGCTTCATCACACTTGCGCTTGCGTATGTGATGAGCGTGCTGGCCACGCGGCACGAAAAAGTGGGCGGCCTGCTGGACTATTCCGACGCGCTGGTGGGCAGCAAATTCGGCTACATGTTCGGTTGGTTCATGGCCACAATCTTTTATCCCTCCCTCACCGGTATTCTGGCGTGGGTTTCCGCGCGCTTTACAGTAGAGCTGTTTGGCTGGCACACAGGCGATGCCGCCGTCAACCAGTTTTCAAGCGGCCAAACATACGCCATTGCGCTGTTTTACTTAGTTGCTGTGTATACCATTAATGCCATCAGCCCAAAAATCAGCAGCAAGCTGCAAATCTCGGGCACATTTATTAAAGTTGTCCCACTGATTGCCATGGGCATTGTTGGTTTAATCGTCGGCCTTGCACGCGGCATAACAGTTGATAATATCGCCTATGTCGCGGCCGACATTCCAGGCATTGGCGGCATTTCCATTGGCGGCGGCAATGCAAGTTCGGCGTTTTTCTATGCCCTCACAGCCACCGTGTTTGCTTACATCGGCTGGGATTGCGTGATGAACTTAAACTCCGAAATTAAGAATTCCAAGCGCAACTTGCCCATTGCCCTGGTGGGTGGCCTGTTGATCATCACAACAGTTTATGTGCTGTATTTCATCGGTATTTTCAGCGCAGCGCCCGTAGAAACCCTGGCAACCAGCGGCGGCACGCGCACCGCGTTCAACAACATCTTCACCCAGGTGGGCGGCACCATTTTGTTTGTGTTTATTGTTGTCTCGTGTTTGGGCACACTCAACGGCCTGACGGTTGGTGGGCAGCGCGCGTTTTATGCCATTGCTGTGCGCAGGCGCGGCCCCAGGCCCGAAATTTATGGCCAGGTAGACAAAGCAACAAACGTCCCCACAAACTCCACCACCATCAACCTGTTGCTCATTGCCGCATGGATGCTCATCCACGCCGCAAACGCGGGTTCGGGCTTTGGCTGGTTTAGCCGTTTGAATTTCCTGGTACCGGGCGACGGCAACTTCAGCTTCGTCATCTCTAACCTGATTCCGGTTACGTTCAATGCGTTCTTTATTCCGGTATTTATTATGGTGATGGTCAAGCAAAAAGACCTTGGCGTCTTCAACCGCTTCATCGCGCCTTTGATTGCCACGGCTGGTGCTGTGTTCTTGATTTTCACCGTCATTTATGGACAGCGTTGGATGGTGCTTTGGTATTTGGTTTGCTTCGCGGCAATTATGCTGGTGGGCTGGCTCTATCGGAAGCAAAAAAACATTAAGCTGGACAATTGATGCTCACCTGCACAAAATGAACGACTTGCTTCAGGCCGGCAAAATTGTTGGCCTGAAGCTTGAATCTTGTGAAGGTTGATTTTTCGCTGCCGCCCTTTACAAATAACTTGACAAACACTGCAAAATCAGTTATAATGTTTTATGATATGGAGAGTTGTCCGAGTTGGTCGAAGGAGCACGATTGGAAATCGTGTAAACGGCGAACACCGTTTCGAGGGTTCGAATCCCTTGCTCTCCGCCACGCTAAAACCCTTGTATATCAAGGGTTTTCCGCATTATTTAGGGCTTAAAAATAGCCGTTGACACACTAATTGACACACTACAGCTTAAAAAACTCCCCGCAGCGGTCAAATTCCGTTGCGGGGTTTGCTATTGCGTCATGCTTTCGATGAGGTTTTGCATACGATTAGCACTTGCTTGCCTCATGTGTTCGGTGACGTGACCATATACGTCTAGCGTGAATGCCGCTGTGTGGTGGCCGAGTGCGTCTTGCACGTCTTTGATGTTGTCACCGGCTTGCAGGGCATTGACGGCATAAGTGTGCCTTAGGTCGTGAAACCGTAGTGCCGGGCAGCCGATATCCGTGACAATGCGCTTGAAATGCTTGTATACCGTCTGCGGACACAGGTGGCCGCCTGTTGTGTTGGTGAAAACGAGGTTATCGGGGTTATGCCACAATGCTCCCGCTCGCTCTTGGTCATTCTTTTGCTGCAATTGTCGTGTCTGTAGCTGTTCCATGACTGCCGGTGCGGGTGTGATTTTGCGTGGCTTGCCATTCTTGGGCGACTGGAAGATATACGCGCCGTGTGCGCCTTTGGACTGCGTGAGCTGCTGCTTGATGTGGATAGTACCTGCGGCAAAGTCCACGCAGCCCCATGTTAGCCCCAGCACTTCGCCTTTGCGTATGCCAGTGAATAGCGTGGTGAAATAGATGGCTTCAAATGCATGTCCCTGTATGGCTTTGATAAAGGCTGGGATCACCTCGTGGGGCATGGTTTGGATTTCGGGGCGTTCTGCGCGGGGCAGGGCGGCATTGTCGGCGGGGTTAGTTCTGATATACCCATTGAGTACCGCACGCTTTAACGCCGAATGGAACGCGCCGTGCATGTTCTTGATGGTCTTGGGCGCAAGTCCTTTCTCGCGCTGCACGGTGTTGTAGAACGTCTGCACATCGTACGGTCGTAGGGCTTGCAGTTTAACCGCACCGAGAGCGGGTTTGATGTGGTTGCGGATATGGACGGTGTAGGCGGTCACGGTGCTACCCTTAACGTCGCCCAAGTATTCAGCCGCCCATACGTCCAACCATTGTGCAACAGTCATGCGTGATGGCTCAACGAATGTGCCGTTATCAATGGCGGCCTGCAACGCTTTGAGTTTTTTCACGCACTCTTTTTCCGTTGCGGCATAGACGTACTTTTTCATGGGCTTGCCGGTGGCTGGGTTAGTGCCTACCGTGCATGTGCCTTGCCAGCGACCGTCACCGCGTTTACACACGCCGCCCGCCCCCTGTGGGGCGCGGTTGGTTTTGCGGTTAGGTTTGGACATCGGTTTCTACCTCGCGCAGTTTGTAGAGTAATAGAGCAAACGCGCGTGCGACCTCACTGGAGAAATAGTTTCCGCCTGCTCTGCCGCCCAGTGTCACACAACCGTTTTCGTCAATAAAGGTTGAACGGTGGTTTCGGAAGGACTGTTCATCCTTAAAATAGAGCGAACCGGCTTTAGTATCGGTGGGCATTTCTTTAGAAATTTGTCGATTGTCACACTCGCACATGTATTCAATAGAGGGGATAATGTCTCCGAAATTGGCTATAAGAGTGGACAAGAATTTTTGCGCATTTTCATACATCGCCACGTTTTTCAAGCGTGCCAAAAAATCAATGGCATTGCTATCCAGTCCGGTGTAGTTGCGTATAGCCTGCACTTCAATTTTAGGTTCTTTGTCATCATGCCTACCCAGCAAGTAATCACACGATACGTTGAAGTATTCCGCAAGCTGTGGTAGCCTGTCAATGTCAGGACGTGATTTTTTGCCTTTCCAAAGGTCGACCATGCGTACGCTAACGTCCAATTCGTTGGCGAGTTGTTCACGCCCGATTTTATCAATTTTCGCATTCATCAGTTCAGCGAGTCGCACAGACAAAGGTGAGGTGAATTGCTGCGTGGTCGTATACCTTTCGGCTTGGGTGCTGTTTTTTAAGCGCGGCATACCGTCCCTCCTTTTGTGATGTCAAACCCATTATACAACATGAAACTTCTTTTGTCAAGAGGAAATGAAAAGAAAATAGAAGTTGCAAACAATTTCCTTAAATGGATTGACAAAGGAAGAAAATTGATATATAATGAAGATGTAGAGAACGCCTATATGAAATGGAGGTGAACGCATGGACGCGCAACAACTGCTGGAATTAGCTAAAACCGCTCAACGTGAATACAAGCGTGAGTGGCGACGGCGCAACCCGGACAAAGTTAGAAAGGCCAATGAACGGTATTGGCAAAAGAAAGCCCTTGAAGCACAAAAAAATGAAAGCGAGGAAAGTATTGATGAGCACTGCTAATTTACCATTGATGATGTGTGCGAAAGACTTGCAGTCCTGTGGGCTGCCGCGTTCGACCGCATATGCTTTGCTAAACCGCGAGGATTTTCCGACAGTCAGAATCGGGAAAAGCTTGTATGTGCCGCGCGACAAATTCTTGGCGTGGCTTGAAACGCAGAGCGGCGTAGGTACAGCATGAGCAACAAAACAAAAGCCCCCACCGTAGCAGCGGCGGGAGCTAAACATGCAGACCGGGCAACCTTTGACGAAAGCCAAGTCCACGATTATAGTATACCACAATTGCCCCAGCAATGCAACGGTATTTTGCGACATATCCCGTTCGGACGGGAAGATGCAATACGAATGCGTGATTTAGAGAGGTTGACAGGTTACAGCAACCGAACCACCCGCGCATATGTGGCCGCGTTAGTGAAAAAGGGCGAACCTGTTTTAACGGACAATTGCCCGCACACTGGTGGAGTTTGGCGCGTTGACCTTGCAACGATAAACGGACAGCAAGAAGCTGCATCATTTTTGCGACAACAAACTAGCCACGCACGCTCGATATACGCCAAGTGGAAGCCGTGCAAACAGAAGCAGCAGGCGAGCAAATGACGATTGACGAGGTGGTAGACGATGGCTAGACGGCGTATGTTTTCGTTGGACGTGATAGAAACAGATGGTTTTTGCGATTTGTCCATGACCGCACAATGTCTTTATTTTCACTTAGGGTTGCGGGCAGATGATGATGGCTTTGTGAGCAACCCACGCACGATTATGCGCATGTTTGGCTTTTCGGGCGATGACATGAAATTGCTTTGCGCAAAAGGCTTTGTAATTCCATTTGAAAGTGGCGTATGCGTGATAACACATTGGAAACAGCACAATTATGTGCGCAGCGATAGATACAAGCCCACGCTGCACGCAGCCGAAAAAAGAGCCTTAACAACAGGCGAAAATGGCGAATATCTTGCCTTGCCTACCACTGGTATACCAAATGACATACCAACGGTAGGCGAGCGGGATACACAGGTTAGGTTAGGTAAGGGTAGTATAGGTAAGGATAATATACCCCCTAACCCCCTACCGGGGGAAGTGCAGCAAGCTGCACTTGTGTGTGTTGATGATGATCAACCCAAACGCAAGCGATTTGTTGCCCCAACAGTTGAACAGGTGTTAGCGTATTGCCAAGAGCGTGGCAACGACATTGACCCCAGTAGCTTTGTGGACCACTACACGGCAAAGGGTTGGAAAGTGGGCAGCTCCCCCATGAAGGACTGGAAAGCCTGTGTGCGCACATGGGAACAACGGCGCAAGCAACAAGCGCCCGATCCCCAAAAAACAACCGACTACAGCGACCCTAAGAATTATCAATGGTGACAGAAAGGAAAATTTCACATGAATAACGATATGACCCAATACCCCAGCGGAGAACGTTGCCCCGATTGCAACGAGGAACTGATGCTGTTCGATAACCCGCTTTTGCACACGACTGGCAACAGGATAACATGCCCGTGTGTAGTGGATAGACGCGAGAAAGAACGTCAAGCCAAGATTGTGCATGGCCTGCAAAAAGCCCGCGACATGATGCGAGATGAAGCCGGGCTTGGCATGCGCTACAAGCAATATACGTTCGCCAAGTTCAAACGCAATGCTGAAAACAGCGAAGCGCAAGACACTGCCCAACGATTTGTCGCGGCCTATCTTGCAGACGAAAGCACGCCCGGCATGATATTTTGCGGCTGCGCGGGCAACGGCAAGACATTCTTAGCCTGCTGCATTGCCAATGCGATAATTGACAATAAGCGCGTGAGTGAGCGGGCGTGTGAAATGCTGTGTGATGGCGTGCGCCCTATGCACGAAATTTATAGCCCTGTGCGCTTTTTCGGCACGGCCGACCTGTTACAACGCATCCGCGCGAGCTTTAACGGATACAATGCCGATGAACAGGGCGCGGCACTCATTGACCGTTGCAAGCACGCCCCTCTGCTGGTACTAGACGATTTCGGGGCAGAAAAGCCCAGCGAATGGGTGGCCGAGCAATTGTATTCCATCATTGAGCACCGCTATCAACATTGCTTGCACACCATTATCACCACCAATTGCACACCGGGAGAAATCCAAGCGCGATGTGGTGAACGCATTGCCGACCGCTTGCGCTCGATGTGTGCGACCGTGCCCATGACAGGCGAGAGTATGCGGCGCACGGCAGTTTTGCCCGCAGAGGTGACGGCATGAACAGCAAGCAAAAAGGCGGTCGCGGTGAGCGGGAGTTCGCAAGCCTGTGCCGCAGTGAGGGTTACAACAACGCCCAGCGCGGGCAGCAGTTTCAAGGTGGCTGTGATAGCCCGGATGTAAAGGGTCTGCCCGGCATACACGTTGAAGTGAAGCGCGTGGAGCGTCTGAACATACACGATGCCATGAGCAGTCTATCCGGGACAGCGAAGGCCGCGCAATGCCCATCGTAGTTCATCGGCGAAACCGCGACAATTGACTGATTACCATGCAGGCTG
>Ga0131853_10019950_pt1 | contig 12194 bp, 8 predicted proteins | sample TergutLab28metaG_FD_92764 | JGI IMG/M metagenome (GOLD analysis project Ga0131853, IMG submission 92764) | Labiotermes labralis P1 segment gut microbial communities from Petit-Saut dam, French Guiana - Lab288 P1 (version 2) (version 2) | ecosystem: Host-associated > Arthropoda: Insects >...
AAAGGTGGAGAAGGGAATGGCTGAGAATTGTTAGGAAGGATATAATAAATAAAGAGAATGGGGGGGGGGGGGTGGAAGTAAGGAAGAAGATATAACTTCTACCCCGCTTTCAAAATGAAGCGAGATGCTGGTTACAATTTATTTCCTCCATAAAATTGTTTTGTTGCCTTTTATAAAGGCGAAATATTAAATATAATGCTTTCTCGAACATGCACTCAACTTAGAAAGAAAAAATTCATTTAGAATAATTACTGGCCTTCACCTTGACTTCCATTACATACTGACATTTCGAGCACTTTCTGCGCCATGCGACAGAGCCGTTTCCGATGTTTCGGAGGTACCTTGTGTCTCCATCTCCAGGATTGAACCTCACAGCTGTTGTTCGGTCCGGACAGAGCAGGAGCTTGTTTCGCCTCTCCCGTGGATCCGGAGGACTGCCTGTAAGTACGGAGGTTTCGCTTCCTAATGACTTCGACCCTGAAGATGGTGACCGTACACGGTACGAAACACCGGAAACAGGATCAACATTAAAAGAGATACATTCCTTAGCAATATCTTTGTGTTTTATTCCGTCACTAAACTTTCAAAAGTTCTGAAGTTTTACAGACTTTAAGACTAAAAAGGAAGCAGTTGTTATTAACTTCCTAGAACAGTTTCGTAGTTTATATTACGACGTCATCAGTAATTCACACTACATGGTGTCGAATCTTAGTATGACTGATGAAAGACAAATTGACAAGGATTTGATACGAAGGCCTGCTTCTGGCCACTGAGTAAAACCACATAAACCGCATTCAGAATAGCCCACAATCACACGGATATCCGAATATGTCTCGAACACACGTCTAGATCATTGCCGCTGCATTAACTCATTCGGTGGAGCAGAGTTCTGCAGAACAGAAACATCCTTCAGTTGGTCAAGAAATACCCCGTCTGTATGGAACCCGAAAGTTTATTACCGAGTCATTTCTGCTAGGTCCCCACCCTGAACAACATAAAACCCTTAGTCACGTCTCTTACAGTCCGAGACCCAGCGTATCATTACGTAACAAGCTTGCTCTCTAGATTGTGGAATTGTTCGAGTCCACCCACCAAGCCAGAGGACCTTCCCTTGGTGCCTACGACTCTTACTCAACACACTCTGAACGACCCTCCACATCTAGTGACCACCTTCTTTGCCAGCTGCATGAAGACTTCACATGCCGCGATGAAAAACGGAACTTCTTTTACCTCTCTTCGGGGTTTATTATCCTTTAGACGCCTAACGTCAACTATAGTTGACGTACCGCACCTCTAACCTTCAAAGTTGCATTTTATGTATTTATTCAACAAATATATGTACCGAATAATTTAAACATGGTGTATACTCTCCGTTTTTTTCTCTTCAAAATGCAGTTTGTTTCATAATTCTAACTTGTTTGGTTCCTGTATTATTCACATTTTATACACAAGGTGTGCTAAAATTTAAAAAAAAATAATTCCGGCCACAAAAGGTTAACACTATTACGTTTTTCCTCCTCTGGTTTTACCAAAAACATACAATACACATAGGCAAGATCCTTTTTCAGAAAATATAAAGTGTATTAGGGTAGAACTCCACTTATCCGGATTAATTGGGCCGGCCAGCCACCCGGATATGCAGAAAATCCGGATAACTGGATTTTTCTTTGACAAATAGGTTACACTGGCAGTTTGAAGTTCGGCTGTTACTACAGTATTTACAGTATGTACCTGCGTCTAAACCTCTCGACGATGCCTGACTTGTAGTTCTAGAAGCCACACCACTGTATTGTACTTGAACCGATAATCCGTAGTTTCAAAGCAAGTTACTTTTGAGGAATTCTCGACAAATTTACCCGAATGGGCCGAGGCGGATAAGTGGAGTTCTGTTGTATGAAGATACATTACTAGTGTTCTTGGAAAACCATCACACACCAACTCATCCAGTGGCACAGTATTCGTATCGAATTTCTGGAAAATGTATCACTTTCTACACGCGTTGCAAGAATACACACACATACACGCACGCACAAAATAAAGTCAAATTTATTTTCCGAAAAAAAGGGGCGACTGAATATCCAAAACTGTATTTTGCGGTGTGCCGTCTTATTGTCGGGCAGATATTTACAAACATTTCAAAAGACCATGTTGCCTCTGTTTTCAGGGTAGAAGTCTGCCCAAAATTCGGAGACAGCAGATTGCGCCAAAACATCAGCAAATTTCTACCACTCTATACAGCATTACATCCCGGAAGACCGTACCGTTTACAGTCACCTGAAATTTCACGCAGTTAATTTACTGCTATAATTACTGCTGTTAAAAACGTCTAACTAAACATGACGACAACCTCCATCTGTAAAGGTTAATGCTATCGAAAACAAAGTATTTACAACGTAAACAAATTATTTATAGTTGTCGTCAAACACAATAATATATTTCGTTATCAGTATTCTTTATAACTAAATATATACTATTGTTGTAGTTGAAGAATAAAAGACCAACTTGATGTCACTTGCTATTTTATTTCACTTCTTATGTGCTCAACATGTTTCGGACATTAATATATCCATCATCAGGCTGAAGCCTGCAACACGGACACCACTCAAACCCAGCCGCACCAAATCTCCAACACACATCGAACCGAGAACAAAACAACCGATGTGGTAATTCAACAGCAAAGTCGCAAGCTCCTGATGTTGGATATATTAATGTCCGAAACATGTTGAGCATAGAAGAAGTGAAACAAAATAGCAAGTGACATCAAGTTGGTCTTTTATTCTTCACCCATTACAATTATGCACGGTCCAATAAACATAAGATACTATTGTAGTGTTGGACGGCAATTATAAACAATTTGTTTACCTTGTAAATTATTAAACACAACGGGATGTCCTCTATAAAAATTACAGTAAAGTATATTTATGCGTAGGCACCACATGTCACGCACACCTATTGCACTTCTCTCTTCGAGTTCTGAACAATTTCTTCATGCACTCTTCTCATGAAATTAAGTACAAGAGCGGTAAAGTTTATAAATACACATGTCCAGATCACGTGTTTTGGCGTCATGTATTTATGTGCATTATTATGCCTATTAGGGTTTTCCGTCCAATTCGACCTTGAAACACGCGCAATCGCATTCGATAATACCGACAATACACTCAACCCCGCTACATGTTCCGGCACACAGTGTCCTCTTCAGGCGTAGCTTAAGCAAGCGTCGATATTGTTAAATGTACGTTGTGAGCTAAAATGGGTGAAAATAATTGAAATACGAATCACAAACTACTGGCGAGATAAGTGGTAGTATTGTCCTAAGACAAAAACACATTACCGATTTTAAAATTCTACGAAAATGTAGCAATATTAAGTGCAGTGCCTACGTAGACCACACACAATTAATTCGATAATTTTATAAAGAAAAAAAACTCATATTCCACATCACCGCTTTTCAGTAACCACAAAACAATTACTTCAATAGAAACTGAAGGTGCAGAGGTAGCTAATTTATGTAACACCATGAACTGTCAACAGTAAATAGAATGGCAGAATTTTCTCCCTCAAGGGTTTGCCACTTGTCAAAAGAATGTATATTAATGGCCGGACATGAGCTCTTTCTAAAATGTATACGTAACATTTAAACTAAGGCCTAGGTGCATCGGGACCGTGAGATCCCGAACCCAAGTGAAATCTATGTAACACTTTAACTGTTTTTAATTTTGAAATAAAATTAATTTCATAGAACTTTTTCATTATTAACAATATACTTAATAAACCCTTGACACTTATTTAGACTTTGGCGAATAAAAATTACATAAATATTTCATGAATAATTAAGTTACCAAACGTATCTGCAGTTTCTCTTCATTAATACTACCTGTACAAGTGCCCTTTAATGCTTCAGTTGCAACCTGAATTTGGAACAGCAATATTTCCTCATAAAGTAGCCTGCAGCCCTAGGAAATGTAGCACAACCGACTCAGTCCTCCATCCTTTTTTCACTTAAGGACAACAATCCCCTGTATGCTTTTTTTTAATACCCATTCCGGAGATATATTTGAAATTCTGAAGTTAAATATATGTTGATCAATATGATGCCACTTTATGAACGAGTCTTCGAAGTGTTGTATTCAACACAAAAGAATCTCATGGCCTGAAATGTGACTTTACCACCTTATGTTGCTGCGCATCACCGTGTGTACTAATGTAAATATTAGTAACTGTGGTAATACGAACGTTGGTTTATTGACCAAGATTGTGCCTTTACCAGATTTAGGCGTATCTCTGCCATGGGTTTCAAATGATAGACAACCTACTTTTTATGTTTTGTTCACCGTGCATCTCGAAATAATCGTGTAAAGAAAAATCAACTTGATGCACGTCTTATTCTTAGTATATTTCGTCAACCTCAACATGTTTCGGGCGTATCTAGGACCATCATCAGGAGGTACAGCCGTATGTATACAACAATTGGTACTTATTATTCTTTTTAGATGACTTGTCCTGGTTGGTTTGGAATACAATCCAACCAGGACAACCCAATCAGGACAACAGACAGTCATCTAAAAAGAATAATAAGTACCAACTGTTGTATACATACGATTGTACCTCCTGATGATGGGCCTAGAAGCGCCCGAAACACGTAGAGGTTGACGAAGTATACTAAGAATAATTGAAGAATAAAAGACCAACTTGATGTTACTTGTTATTTTATTTCACTTCTTATGTACTCAACATGTTTCGGACATTAGTATATATCCACCATCAGGAGATTGCGACTGTGTTGTTGAATTGTGACATCAAGTTGGTCATTTATTCTTCAACTATTGCAATGATGCACGGTCCAATGAACATACGATACTAAGAATAAGTTGTGCATCAAGTTGGTTTTTCTTTACATGATACAGACAGCCTCTTCCATAATATTTTGGCCACAGTACTCTTCAGATTCAAGACGTCTTGTGTCGAAAACGCTTTGACAGGGACACGGTTACTCTTTGCAGCATTTACAGTTACTTCAACGCATTTTTTTGCAGAACAAAAACGATCGCCGATTCTTACCGCTCTTTCTGTAAGCCCAAAATTTCTGACAGAGTCACTGCAGGAGACTCCACGAGCAGTGCAAAACTGTTGCATATTATCAAACATGTCTGTAGTTGAGGCAATCCCGTTGTGTATGTAACAATGAAAATAAAAATCAAAGTAAAGTAAGTCAAAACACAACTAGTTTTATTGGATGTTAATGAAACGACAAGTTTCGGCCTACTCGGCCATCATCAGGTTTGCAAAAGTTTTAGAGACTAAATATTGTTTGTGTGTGGCGGATGTTGAGATCTCATCATCCGTCACACACAAACAATATTTAGTCTCTTAGAACTTCTGCAAACCTGATGATTGCCGAGTAGGCCGAAACATGTCGTTTCATTAACATCCAATAAAACTAGTTGTGTTTTGACTTACTTTGCCTTTATTTTTAATTTCATTCAAACATGCCTGTTTCAACTAAATCCAAGTGCAATGAATAAATGTGTGATTCGCGTTTTGCACCACACATCCAACTGAAAACGAACTCAGTTCCTTCACACATGCTGGTATGAGATGTGACGTAACGACACTGGAAGAATCAACACCATTCACAACTTTCAGAGCAGTTCCCTTTGATAAAGAGATTTCCTTATTTTCATGTTGTGTGCGTGGATGACATTTAGCCAAAACTTTCTGACAGGAGAACACCCTGAAGGGATATTTTCGCAAAGTTGTTAATATATATATATAAAAAAAGAACCATGTCCAGGACGCGTCCAAATTAAAGTGACTTCCGCATAAACATGCAGCTTTGATACACAGCAGAGACCGCTAAATGTGTCTTTCTATGCTCAATTTCTTTTACATGGTGGACAAGACATCGAGGTACAACTGTTTACAGCTACTTTAGAGTTTGTTTTATACACAATTACTTGACGTGTTTACTCACTGATGACGATCCCGTAGGGGTCGGAACACTACGTAGTCGCCATTTGAATATAAATAATAGTAATTAGCGTATTGTGCATTTAGTTGATTGTTTAAAAATGTTTTAAAATGTGTCCAGGCGTATAAGTGTAGTTCAAGACTAAGCACGAAACTCATTTTCCTCAAACATAAATATGTGTTCGCTTCGCAGTGAGCAAGCCAATTCAAGGTTTTATTTAACGGACACACTGATAAATGCACACACATCAAAAACCCCTTTACAATTTGAAAGATGAATTGTTCAGCATAACATGTACCAAAAAACAATTTATGTGTGGGCACACCATACTTTATGGGGGACCGTGGTAGCACAGTGGTTAAGGCGCTACTCTACACATCGGAAGGTCGCTGGTTCGATTCCGGATGATGTCATTGGAATTTTTTATTGACATAATCCCTCCGATCGCATTATGGCCCTGGGGTCGACTTAGCCTCTAACAGAAATGAGTACCAGGAGTATTTCCTGGGGGGAAAACGGCCGGTCCGTAGGGCTGACAATTTACCACCATTCTGGGCCATTGTCCGGGAAACAACTTCCTGGAACCCTCTGGGCACCTTGGGCCTGTAATGGGACTGATTTACCTTTTTACACGATACTTTGCATGCAGAAACACAGTTGATTAAAAACGTCGCCAATAACGACTAATCTGTGCTTCACGTTAAAAGAGCAGTGCACATTCTCTGATATTCCGGGGTGCTGATAAGTCCTCAGCCCGACCTACTTCCCGATGTCGTAGGACGAAATCGATAGTGTCCTTGGAAGCTAACCTACTGCTCAGATCAAATAATACATGCTTGCTGCAGATTCTCAAGAACGTTTAGAGGGATTAAAGGCAACTTATATGTTCAATTTTCACGTAAGAATTATAAATTCGAGCAAAGGATTTATCAACACCCCTGTACGAGTAGACAAGATGTTTAAAGGAATGCCGACGGTTGAAGCATGCATTTAATTGTTGCTTAGGGCTGTCATATTGTGCTCCTTTCGGGAATATTACAACCACCTGCTACCAGTTTCACAATTAATGTATAGCGACACAGCAGCAAGCCTATGCTGCCACCTGGTCCTATTCGTAACTATTTATTAACATACGCAGTGACAAAAGAATAAGCCTTACTTACTTACTTACTTACTTACTTACTTATTTACTTACTTACTCCATGGTGCAGAGTCCTTCTTGAGAAGCTAACTGGTTTGCAGCTAGTCAAGAAATTCCCCGTATTTCAAGAAGCCCAAAGGTTCATTACCGCAATCACAACCGTCCGCCAACTGTCTCTATCCTGGGCCAGCCCAATCCAGTCCATATACCCACATCCCACCTCCTGGAGATCCATCCTAATATTATCCACACATCTATGCCTAGGTCTCCCCAGTGGTCTCCTTCCCTCCGATTTCCCTACCAAAACCCTATACACCCCTCTCTCCTCACCCATACGCGCCACATGCAGAATAAGCCTTAACACTTTACAAATAGCTACGTATTGTCTTTTTCCGATCATCTTCCTTGGCTTTAGAATTGTACTGAAAACGTAAATGTGTGAACATTCCAGCATTATTACGCGTAATGAAGAGAGACTGGCAGTAAATATCCTGTATAGTGGCAGGAATTCTGCAAATGCAAATAACAAACATTCCTTTATAACACAGACTTTATTCAGTATTTTAAGTAGAATTCTTATTAAATATCATAAATTCAACTCCGTATTCTTCATAAGTAAGAAATAACTCCCAACACAATTTGTCAGCGACAGCAAATTGGAAAACGGACAACAGACTGCTTCATTTGGAATTAGAAATAAGATTACAGTGGAATGAAATTTAACCCTTTGAATCACCAATTTCACGTTATTTTCAACTAAAAAGTCAGTTTCTAGCTCACAGTAGACAGCCACAATCTCCGTTACAAACCCAAATCTTCTAATGTTGTAAGTGAACGGAAAATAATGGGTATAAAAATAATAAGTAATAATAATGACAATAATAATAATAATAATAAAGAAGCCGAGAAGATTCTAAAATACAAAGACCTTACAATAGAAATACAGCGCATGTGGAATGTAAAAACAAAGGTGATACAAGTGATATATGGGGCGACTGGGACCATTTCAAAGTCATTTAGAAAATACGTGAGCAACATACCAGGAAAAAATGAAGTCAAGGAACTACAGAAAACAGCCATATTGGGCACTGCACACATACTTTGGAAAGTACTAATGTAAAAGTACAACAGATTCAACACTGAAACTAATGATAAGCACCATGAATAGTAACAACAGAATAGATGCAACACTGTACTCCCTACGGACATAGTTTGTCTCAGGAATATAACTATAAATACCCTGCATAAAGGAGATGATGATGATGATGATGATGATAATAATAATAATAATAATAATAATATGCGAGACACACAAATAGGACGTGTGGGAAAACTGCAGACTACGTGGCACAAACAGCGCTTTAAAGGTTTAATGAACCTCTTTCCAGCGAAGAGCTCACAAAATCATTGAGCTAATACAGTACAGTTCCAGCCGAAACAAGCACATTTCCGGACACACAATTGTTTTGTAGCATTATTCAATACTCTGTACAACTGTTCTCAATGTTATTTAGCGGTTAACGCCATTAACCTTTTAAAGCCTACTGGTTACGTGACGCACCACCAGTTTTTAACACTTAAGAACTGTACATTCCGCACACACTGTATTTATGTGTTTTGTATTTATCTGAGAACAAACTGAAACTTGTGCCACTTACATCATAAACTGATTGGTTTTTATAACCGAGATGAAAAGTGTTTACAGCGCGGTACGGCCTGGGTCTTTAAATAGAGCGGTTTGTGCTTCGTCTTTAAAGGGTTAATATCATTTCGGTGAGGAAGCGATGACTATTGTGTTTTGCGGCTACATGATTTGCGCAAGAGAGAACAGAAATATATACAACATTGTGCTCGGGCGAAACAGGAGGCAACAAATGATGTGGTGGACTTAAAGGTAGGATAGACTGGAGTGTATAGTAAATATCAAAGAAAAATGCAGTGCACACAACTATTTTTATTTTAACAACAATACTTGTTTTTATAATAAAACGCCGCATTTTTCGACCCACAAGATCCATCATCAGGCGTCAATGTGTCAAAGGCCGGTGACCAACATTTGAAATGTTTCATTTTTGTAAGAGATCACTTCCTTATAATTTTCTTCTATCCCAATTATGTTATTGTATCAAACATTCACCTAGCGCAACCTTAATTATATACAAGAATTCATGCACATATAGTTATGGTTTATAAAATCAAACATATATCGGTATTTAATGTACATATAAAAACGATTCGTTTCCTCACTGCAACATAACGTACACTGATTTGTTGTAATGAGAATCCAATACTCTTCCCTTGTTTGTATTAATCGTGGTTAAATTATTTTGATGCGACATTGTTTTATAAAATGGATACGTTGACCTGGTGTGGGTATCTGCAAATCCCTATTTTCGGAGCGATAAATACGTCAACGACGACGCTTTTTGGAATTGAATTACGTCCAGATATAGTTTTATACAGAATTTTTACTTACCTTTTCTTCTCCTTTAGTGTGCTAGATAGCTCTTATCGGATATAGTTTCTATTTGGTATCTAAACAAATTCTTACTGCAGTATACACTGTACATAGAATTACTACAATGGTAGTAAACGAAAAAATAAAAGTACAAAGATTTTAATTTTTTTTATGTTTTTTGAATACTTACAATTACTGTTGCAAACTTGATACGACAGTATGATATGAACACAAAAGATGACAGGCTTGACTACAACACTGCGTAACTCAAGTTCACCGTCTTAGTATTCCGTTGAACTCTGCACAACAACGCAGGCCGAGTGGCAAAACGTTTCGTGTATGGAAACTACCGGCCTCTGGGCTGCGAAGTCGTTAATGTAACCGTTCGTTCATAAAACTGGTACATCAGCCCTACCTACTGAATGCCAAGGCATCACACCCAAGAACAAAGTTCCGTTCTGTTCAGTGACGCCACAGACCAATATGCCGAAATACATCGCGACGGTCGGGTTTCTAAGTGTTACTTACAGAAGAATGTTAGAAATCCTTCAATCGCTTAACCTGTGATGCAGTGTCATACTCCTGAAGAGCGAGAACCTCATCATGAATGCAGCCAACAACCACGTCCCACACGGGACTAGAACCAACGACCCCAGTGCTCTAGTACACAACTCAGACCAGTGCTTTTCATCCGGGTGTGGCTTCGACAGCCGAGAACATTTTGGGGAGAATTTCGCGGAATCGGTAGGACTTAGTGAGGGGTTTGGGGTGCGGCAAATTTGAGAAACACCGCCTTAAACAGCAGCACAGCCTATTTGATAAGGGCTTTTCCGTAAAACACAGCACGTCACAAGACTTTTTAATACTTGTTTTTGTAGCATATATATATATATATATATGAATTTTCGCAAAACACTCTCTAATCATAAAATACAGATTGCCAAGTTAAATGAACCATAAGTAAAGGGAACAACAGCACATAAAAATAAAATTAGCGAAGTTTTAGAAACTAAGAGAAGAGCGCAGTAAATTTTAGGAACTTTATTACTTAGCTAAGATCGATGTGTTTATTCTTCATTGGTGGTAAAAGTTGTGGGTTTCAAGCGCACTGAAAGGAGACAAATAACTTGTGTTCGAAACATTTATCGCTCGCAAAAAAATTGCGCTACTCTCAAAAATTGAAAGAAACTCATGTAAAATATCTGTCATTTTGTCAAATTAATCCAACTTAAAAAGTCCCCATCGTAAAATTCAAAACATAATATCCTCACTGGTTCTGAGGCCGTTACTCGCGGACAGACGGACAAGAAGCGCGTGTGATTTTTTACTATGACAACCTGACATTTACACTTGAAGACCAAGACTTAGATGTCAGAATAATAATCATCATCATTATAAATATCAAGGATTGGACTCTTTGATCCGTTCCGTCTCCAGAGTTATAGCTCCTCGCGCCAACGCTTCTTCGGTCTTCCAATTGTTCTCCTTCCTTGTCGTCTGTAGTGGTATGATTTCAAAGGGGTTCGGTTTTGTGGCATTCTTTGCAAGTGTAAAAGCCAGTTCCGTCTGTATTCATCTATCTTGTCTAGTATGCCTGTAATCAGTCCTGTGCTTTCTCTCGAGATTCTGAGTTGGATAGGGTGTCCTCAGGACGCATAACCAGTCCCTCGCTGAGTAAGTTTGTTGGTACCTAACCTCAGGGCCTCCAAACATGCCCGTTTTCTGTAGGGGTGTGTTCCTTTAGCCGAAGGTCTCGGTTTTGAGGCCCCGAGGACTCGCCTTCATCCGCTCCTCTCATGTCAGAATAATACAAACTGGATTCTAAACAAATAGAGTGGAGAATGAAGGGCTTAGCAATGGAAGTTACTAACTTACGACTTGGACAAACCGGCAGTCGGAAGTTGATTCCCGGAATGGGTACAGATATTTCCTTTCCCCACACCGCGATCAAAACAATTTCGTATTCAAAGGTTACTGGGATTTCTTTCCCCAGGATACAGCCATCAGGAAGTGAATCTAACTCCTGGCCTCCATCTAGTGCCAAAGTTAAGAAAGCGTGCTGCTACTCGTGTTCTTCCACTCCCCAGTAGCTAATGTAGTGCTAACCATTTAAGCACTGGTCAGCACGAACAAACGTTTATGTGTAATTTACGGAAATGAATATTAGGATTATGATCTGGAATGCGATGCAGAGGAGTCTGGTCGACAAACACTTCGGAGAAACCTGTCTACCAGATTACAGAAAGTCACATTTCTGATAAAAGTTGCCTTAATAATTTGTGAAGTGAGCAAACACGAGTTGGGCGTTCTTGTTGCCTTCGTGCGACGGCACCCCTCCATCTTAATTAAATAAATAAACAAATATATATATATATTACACAAGATGTTGTAGAGATAGAGTGCTAGAATTATTCGGAAGGTACCTGGTTCGAGTCTTTGTCGGGATTCTGGCTATACTGGTGAGAATTCCTATAGCTTTTATCAGTCCCTACATTAAAATTGTTATACCACAACCACCACCACCACCACCACCACCAACCCCACCACCGCCGAGCAGGAAAACGTCGTGGAGGGCGAGGGCCGCCGCATCAATAAACACCAAAACCACAAAAAAAAAACACCCA
>Ga0131853_10019951_pt1 | contig 12194 bp, 9 predicted proteins | sample TergutLab28metaG_FD_92764 | JGI IMG/M metagenome (GOLD analysis project Ga0131853, IMG submission 92764) | Labiotermes labralis P1 segment gut microbial communities from Petit-Saut dam, French Guiana - Lab288 P1 (version 2) (version 2) | ecosystem: Host-associated > Arthropoda: Insects >...
AACACGGATACCACTCCAACCCAACCACACTGAATCTCCAACACACATGGAACCAAGAACAATACGACCAATGTGGTAATTCAACAGAATAGTCGCAAGCTCCTGATGATGGATATATTAATGTCCGAAACATGTTGAGCACATAAAAAGTGAAACAAAATAGCAAGTGATATCAAGCTGGTCTTTTATTCTTCAAGTATGTTCCAAATCTTGATTATTTACCGAATTTACAAAAACTGTTCAAAATAAAAATGGAAAAAATAAATTTGCTATTCCACTGCTCGTCTCCTGTGATTACCAATACTGCAATCCAATAATAAAGAATGGTTAATGAGTTTCATCTGTATTTTAAGATCATAATGCAAGCTCAGGTATAACCTTCATTTTGTTAAGGTATGTATGGTCTGCTTACTGCTCAATGTGACACATAACAATGAAACTACTATATGACAGTATACTGTATGTGAGAAATGATTAACAGTACCTCTTTGCCGCAAGTTTGCCTCGGCAATCACAAAAGTGTCATATAAGATATAATATATATGGCTGAAGTTGGACTCAAAGATAGATTTTGCTTCCTCTGCATCCACATTTTCTAAAAACAAGACAATAATGATGATTAAGATTACAGTGATCAAAATAACAACAATAAAACCAATAATGTACTCTAGAGATGTCCGCTGTTGGGCAAATATGTAGCAGAATGAAGTATTTCAATTATACAAAACAGGCTACCTTCACAAGCAACAGACATTTAAACACTCTTCTTCATTGTGTGCCTTACACTATGTGAATTAAATGAATGCAGACAGGGAAGGTAATGTCCACCTATCCACCTAACAGCCAGGCAGTTTTAACAAAATCTGATTAAAGGTTATGCAATCATAATGTTGGTACTTTGTAGTCTACTTGCCTTTCTAAGATATCAGTAGTGTGTGTGTTGTATATGTGTGTGTTGTGTATGTGTGTGTGTGTGATATCCCTCCTCACCTTTTGAGCAAGTTAAATGACTTTCAAGAAATTTAGTACACATTTTGTGCCAATACAGGCCAAAACATCAAATGTGAGGTCTAGGGTTCTCACAGCAGCACTGCTGAAAATTCCATTCTTTCAGTTTGTATTCTTCTTGTAGAGTGGAAAACTAAGTTTTGCTCCAACATCCAACCAGCATTTGAAAAATCTTCATCCATCAACAGACAAAGTAAGCCAGCTTACTGCAAACAGACCAATTGTCTCTCACACACACAAGAGAGCTTAAAAAATGAATTAAAAGCACTGGTACAGGTTGAAAAATGAAACTATTGACCAAAACACTGTGAATGTTCACCCTTCTTCAAAATTTATGTTAGAAATTCAGTTACTGGGCTGTCATAGATTCCAAGCATATTGTGAGAGTACCAGCACCTCTAAATGTCTTGTAAATACTCACAAGAATACAAAATATGCATGTTTCTAAATAGCATACTTCCCACAGCATATAAGATACCATCATTGTCATGAAATCTGGCATATCATCATGAACTACAAATCATGCTTCACATTCACATAAACTTAGGATGAAGCAGGTCCCAAGTTCACACAACTCACTTTGTACTGATTTCAGACATAAGCCCGTGGCTTTCAATGCATTGGTCCATCTCTTAAAACCTTATACAAAAAGAAAAATTCCCATTTATAACAGTTACACAATCATGAATCACAACACCATTCCCTAGAAAAAGGATTGGCGATGGTTTACCCTAACAGTAATATACGTATCAACCACAAGAAACTAAAAATGCAAAGTCAAACATAACAGACATTACAAAAACTAATATACCAATAATTTTTTCTGGGGTAAAAAGGAGTACCATCAGATAAAATTGCATTATGATTAAGAATATTAACATGTTTCAATTGACTACATAGCACTCCTATTCACATCCAGGTTTGGAGTTCAAGACTCGGCCCTGTCCACTTCAAATCTTGACTAAGATTTCTGTTGGCATTCCCCAGGCCCTCCAGTCAAGTGCTGCGATAGTTTCTCAAATTATGCCATGATTACTTCCTTCTACGTTCTTACCAGTACACTATTCACTATCAACATACCATTCAACACTACTGAGTCTGAACTACTGCAACCATCGTTAAATAAACCACAAACAAAGAAGTAAATAATACAGTAGGTATTTCACACATCAACGTCAGTTCTTTAGAATTAATAACCTCCTCTCCATATATTATAGCGACAGTTTATCAAATTTTGTGTATTAACCATTTTAAACGTCATGGAGGGCGAAATACAATATACATAACTGTGAGATGGGCCATTGAAAATTCCTTCGAATTGTAATGTGGAAACAAATACCGAAAAAGAGTGAAAACAAAATGATTTGAACCCAACAAAGTGCAGGGTAACTTACACAGTCGAGAGGAGACAGTGCGATACGTAAGCGAACTTAATCCAACAGGCCCAAACAGAATTCTTTTTCTAATTGACGTTACACTTTCTGTGCAATAACAGGCTATCATATTCCGTAGTTCCGAACACTGTCACATGCTCCGAATAAAACCTTGCTACGGTACCGACAATTAATAAATTTCCTAACATCAATCCATATAAGTGCATATAAATATTGCTAGGTTCAAGTCTCACCTAAAATTATCTTCAGGTGTTTTAAACGTGTAGCAGAATCTTTCTTCGAATCTTGTATCTTAAGTGTAGACTTCTTCACGTCTGCATGTAGTTTCTTGCTGAACATGTTCTTCGATAAAATTATGATTCGTGATTATTTTCACACGTTGACATCCTTCACACGTTATACATACGCGGACACTTCACAGATAAAATAAAGAATTTCATTTTATGTACAAAATATTGTGCACGCACACAAAACATTTTACGTGCAGTGCACTGTCATTGAATAGTTTGTTTGCGGTTGTGCCTGTTCGGTCCACGGACACCATATACTGTGCAAAATCGTGGTGATAACAACATCCTTTTGACTTACTGTTTTACATTTTAAAAGTAAATGTCTGTTCGTCACATTAAAATTATATGTAAAAGGAAATTAATCTGAACTACTGAAAATGTTGACGATACTCCTGTAACACGAAATAATGATGGCACACTGTATGAAGTGGGAGGTTTATTGGATTACCTAAGAAGCAACGAGTCCTAAGGCCAAGGAATACAGCGCTGGTGTGTAACGTGAACATCTCCGAAGTCTTATTTCCTGCCGACGATATTGCGTACTTGTACGAAACCCACTAAAGGACAGTCCCTCGGAACTCAGCTTCTAAAGAAACACAGATCATATAAATAATGTCCCGCCTTTTCTGGCAAATGCATGATTTAATTGCCGTTTTCACAGGAATACGTCACTGGTTCCCCCTCCGTCCCCCAACGCATGCCCGTTGCAATGATCCTGATGAAACCATTGCACAGAGTATTTCTGTAAAGATTCATTTGTATATTTTCAATTCAGTTTATTTTTGTTCGTCCGATCCAGAAGGGGGCTGTGGCCCACAGGATATAGAGCATGTCAATTCCATTCAACTCCATCAGTATGCATTACAATACATTACAATAGATACAAGCAGCCTAGGGTAAGTTTAAATGCAACGCAGCCACTGTAAAATCAGCCATGGTCAAAAGATACACATATATTTACTAATTCGAACATACATTTTAGTTATGTAATTTTATAATTTGTCACTATTTAAAATTAATTAATAGGTGAACAATTCTGAAGATGAAGCTTAAAAACATTAAAAAAAATAGCTAAACAATAAGTGTTTTAAATCTTACTATAGCTAAAATATTCATCCAAGGTATAAAATGAATGAGAATACAAGAAATTTTTCAAGGCACGTTTAAATTGATTTCTATTATGGGACAGGTCCTTCATTTGAGAAGGCAGACAACTGAAAACCTTAATACCAGTATAATATGCTCCCTTCTGATATACTGACAAGTTGGATATTGGGAGAAATAGATTCGATTTATCCCTGGTATTAATGTTGCATACCTCAGAGTTCACCTTAAAATAATTCCCATTATCGATCACAAAAAGCAAAAGTGATAACATATATTGAGATTGTAATGGTAGTATTCTTAACTTCTTGAAATGTTCTCTACATGAATCTCTACCTCTTATCCCTACAATGATTCTAATAATTCTTTTTTTGTAGTCTGAAAATAATATTACTATGATGGAAATTCCCCCAGAATATTAATTCATAAGTCATTATAGAATGAAAATATGAATAATATACCATTTTTAGTGAATCCTGGGACAAAAATTGTTTGACTACTCTCAATGCAAAGCTAGCTGCGCTTAATTTTGGTAAAATGGTATCTATATGAATTTTCCAGGAAAGTGTGTTATCTAACATCAACCCAAGAAATTTTGTGTTGTAAACGTTAGGTATTTTCTTATTTTCATGCAAAATCAGTAGAAGAATTGTTCTTGATCACAAATTATATGAAATGCATCTTATCCAGGTTTAATGATAATAAGTTAGTATTAAACCATTCATTTATATCCTGAATGATTTCATTAACACTTTTTTTCAAAATTTGGAGGATTAGGGTTAGTGATGATCATATTAGTGTCATCTGCAAATAACACAATTTTAGAATTGCCATTTGTTTTTTGGGTAGGTCCTTAATATAAAGTAGAAAAAGTAATGGACCAAGTATTGATCCTTGATGTACACTGTGTGTTATTTCACCCTAGTTTGAGCATGAGCTAGAGGAATAATTATTTAAAACCACTCTTTGATATCTACCTTTAAGATAAGATTTAAGTATTTTGTAAGTTATTCCTGTTATTCCATAAAACTTTAATTTTGTTAGTAATATGTTGTGATTAACGCAATCAAAAGCTTTCTGTATGTCGCAAAAGATGCCTCCAACCATCATTCTGTTACTGAGCACATTTAATATATCATCAGTTTATATGAGGCCTTTTCTGTTGATGAGGAGGTTCTAAAACCAAATTGTTCAACTGCTAAAATATTATTGGTCTCAATATGTTTTAATAGTCTGTCATATATAATTCTTTCAAAGACCTTGGAGAATGCGGTTAGTAAAGAAATTGGTCTGTATTTGGCTACATTTTCCTTATCTCTTTTCTTTAATAAGGGTTTAACTATAGCATACTTTAGTCTAGTAGGAAAGGTTCCAGATAAAATAGACTTATTACATATATAACTCAAAGGAGAAAAAGGACCCTAATCTTTGATATCTTTGTAGAGACCTCATCATAGCCAAAAGATTCCTTTATTTTTAAACTTTATACTAGGAAAAGGTTTATGAAACAGGTTTAGTAAGTAATAGTATGGATTTTTGTTAATGTTGCAACCTTGTTTGTTGGTGCGTCTAACATCTTGAAAAATATTTATTAAAAGCCTCAGGAGAGTTTTTATAGTTGTTAATAGTTATAGTTATAGGTCTTTTTAGTCTGTTTGTTTCTGCTTTTATAGTATTCCAAGTTGTCTTCATTTTACTGGTAGAGTTAATAATTCGATTAATATACATATACTTTTTTGCCTCTTTAATAATGCTTGTTAAAGTTTTACAATACTGTTTGTAGTAATTTTTTAGAATAACATCATTACTGCCCTTAGTTAGTAAATAAAGACATCTTCTGTGTCTTCAGAAAATTCTTATACCTGGTGTTAACCAGAATTATTGTTACTTCTCTCACTTATTTTAGGAGGAGGGAAACTAGTATATCCTTAGATAGTTACTGAGAAATAAATTGAATAATATGTCTATATCTATATTTCCATTGTAACCAAAGGTACTGTCCCAAGATTCATAATTTAGTCAGGTTTTAAATTCCTCTATTGAATAATTATTTATATTTCTAATGGTATAAATATGACAGTTTTGTAATTGAAGATCTGCATCATTTATTTTTAACAACTGAGCATCATGATCCGATAATCCTTTATATAGAGGGGAAAAAGTAAAGTTTATAAATTTATAGGTGTCAATAAATATATTGTCTATTGCAGTACTGGAATGACCTTGAGATCTAGTTGGGAAATATACTATAACTGATAAATTATAAGTCAGAAGCACTGCATCAAGTTATCTTTTTTTTTAACCTCTTAGCTGGGCATGACGTATATGTACGTAGTTGCATTGTGCTATTTCAAATGGGTGTGATGTAGTATTACATCCTTGATCTTGCACCACGAATATCTCTTGAGTAGGACAAGATATGACTTAGGTATTAGTACTGTTACATAGTCTACGGTTTTTCCACTATGAGGCACCACAAACCACCTTCTTCTTGGCAGCCACTGCCATCCAAGACAAATATTTGAAACATTGTACACTCTATGGTCTAGAGCGATAAAAATGGCAGCATGTAGTAACAAGCGAAAGAATGATCTGCTGACAGATGACGTTATCTCCAAAGTTTTTGACATTGAAGATGAAAGTGACGTGTTCTCTGAGGAATCTGATGATTTTTGGTTTGACACAAGTGAGGAAGATTCAGACGGAGATTCGGATACAAGCAGTGTTGTGAATGAAAGTCTATCGTATGAAGAAGTGTCAGATTTTTCGCACCCTTTTGTACCTCACGGCGTGGCGCGTCCAAGATTTGCATTTCTCGGTGTAAGTGGAGTGAATTTGGACTTTGATGATGGAATTAATGTTCTGGAATGATTTCAGAAGTTTATTGATGAAGATATGTGGCAGTTGTTTGCAGAACAAACAAATATATATATGCCAACCAATTTTTGGCAGCAAATCCTAATTTGAAACCACGATCCCGAGCTAGAAGCTGGATGGATACAAACCCGACTGAAATGAAAACCCTAATTGGACTTCTCATTCTTCAAGGTATTGTACAGAAACCCGAGAATGGAATGTATTTCTCCAAAAGGGAAAGTATTGTGACACCATACTTCTCACAAATAATGACAGAAAAGATTCCATCTCCTCCTAAAGTACCTTCACTTTGCTGACAATTCCAAATTTGACCCTGATCAGCATCAGAAGAAACTATAAAATCCAACCAATCCTTGATCACCTAAAATCCAAGTTTTTCTCCGTATACACACCAGAACGAAGCATCTGTGTCAATGAGTCTCTCCTCCTCTGGAAAGGACGACTGGGTTGGATTCAGTACATACCATCAAAGCGAAGCAGGTTTGGAGTGAAAATTTACAAACTCTGCGAAAGCAGCACATGCTATGTTTGGAACTTCATAACATACACTGGTAAGGATACCATTTATGGTCAGAGACACCCAGGGGAAAAGACTTCTTCGAGGATTGTGCTGGAGGTAGCCCACGACCTACTTGATAGGGGCTACTGTCTTTTCCTGGACAACTGGTACACTAGTCCAAATCTTGTTGACACCTTATGTAGCAGAAAAACAGATGTTGTTGGAACCAGGAGGACCAATAGAAAAGAGTTCCCAGATTTTGTGAAGAGGGCAATACTAAAAAGAGGGAAAGAAGTAGCAGCATTCCGTAAGAAACAGATGATCATGAAGTGGAAAGACAAAAGGGATGTTGTACATGTCAGCACATTTCATGATGATAGCATGGAGAATGTGACAACTTGACAAGGAGTATTCCAGAAACCATCTGTCGTCCTCGACTACAACAAAAACATGGGTGGAGTGGACAGGAATGATGGCCAACTTCAAAGCTACAAGTTGGCTTGAGAACATCTAAAGAAGTACTACCAGAAGATGTTCCACTATCTCCTCGATGTGGTCTGTCTGAATGCATTCATCATATACAAGAAGAAGGGTGGAAGCATCTCTAGGTTGGATTTCCTGCTGACATTAGGAGAAAGCTTGTCTTCAATGGGTGGAGTGATGGAACCTGCAATTAGGGTCACCCGTCAAAATCACCCAAACCCTCTCGACTCCTTGGACGCTGCTTCCCAGACATGGTGCCAGAGACATCAAACAAGAAGCCTACCAGGAGATGTGTAGTTTGTTGGGCCAATGGAAAGAGTCATCATATTGGTGTTCTAACTGTGAGAAGGCCCTGTGTGTAGTACTGTGTTTTCAAGTTTACCACACAGATAAAAATTTAAAAATCCAAAAAAATAAAAAAAATTATAAGAACTGTGAATAAAAGCTGCATTTCATCTTTACGTCAGGTTTTCATTACATATTGAAAGAACCCCCATTATGTTTGCACTGCTCCTCTTGCTTTATAGAAACAAGGAACAATGGGCATTTAAATCTAAATACCCAGGGCAGGTTACACCAGCAGCCCAGAAAAGACCCAGGTAAGAGGTTAAATCAATGTCTGTAAGATAATCTTTTTGTCACCACATATAATGAGCTTTAAGTCAATTCATAAAGTGCCTTGAATATATCATCCAGTCTATTAAGAAACAAGTTACAGTTTCCAGTGCGTTCCCTATATACTGCTATTATACAGACATTGAAAAAGGTTGATTTTAATTTTAACATGCAAACTTCAATGTCTTGATCTTTGCAATATTTACCCATATCAATAATTGTATACCTTAGGTTTTTTTTGACCAGTACACAAACACTGCCTCTTTTTACAACTTGTCTACAATATTTTCTTTTCATCTACTTGGGGATGCAGCTTCTCAAGAAATATCCCGCCTTTCATGATACTGCAAGATTAATTGCCGAGAATGGACATATTGGCAAGAGTACCCCACTGGTTCCTCCCCTGACCCAGATGAATCCATTTCGCTATGTATTTCAGTTACGATCCATGTGAATATTGTTTTCTCATCTATATCGTACCAATGTCTTCCAAGAGTATCAAACACATGCTGACATTGACCAGGCTGCTTATACAGATGCATGAAAAAATACCATAAAACTACATGTACAAGTCTTCCTGAGGAAGGACATTTGGTTTTTTGAAACATGTCAAAGACAATATAATGGAATTAAATCATTTATGAAAAAAAAAAGTGTGCATTTTGTTGGTTCTTTTTACATGTGTATCACAATGCACATTTCAAAAAACGTAAAATCTTCCGAGAGGTCTCTTTCCTTTAGGCTTCGAATACAGTTGGGCAAACAGTACAATTTATAAAGATCATAGCAGACTGGCCATCTTAAATTAGCAATCAGCATTGACCACATGCTGATGTGGCCCATTCAGTTCTACACTACCTGGTTTCGTAGAGCCTTTGTAATGATGTACTGTAATGTGAAACTGAAAAGTACTGGCAATAAAGCATCTGGCAAGCACTTCAACTTTAATGGATTGTGATGAATGTGCATTGTAATAGATGACTATTTTGGACATTGTCCATTGTCTCAAACCCATATTTCACGGAATGGACCTGTCTCCATCTTCTAGTGGAAGGAAGTAACTTACTCTGGTTTGCCCTTTAGAAACTGCTCAGCTCTATATTATTTATATTGGCCAAGCTAGTTTTGTGGGTATACCCATTTAAAAAAGAATATTGTACCCTGTTCCTTCATAGCTCAATCCTGGACTCTTCAGCACCTCATGTACTGTAACATTATATTCATATTTTCTTTCAGGACCTTATTAATGCAGAATATCTTGTCACCAGTTTATGGATTATGCTGAAGCCTTTCTTGTTCCAAATAGAATTAGGAAGTTCCTGGATCTCAGAAAATGTTTTACATTCTGCACTATCAGGAAACCTTTTCCTCCAGCATTTCTTCTTGACAACAGAAGCCACAGCACTATGCCCCACACCTTTATGGTGAGACCTATATATTGATCCACTTCCTCTCTCTCTCTCTCTCTTTTTTTTAAACTCATCCTGAATGTGGCAACTGCAATATGCACTGGAACATGGAACAGTTTCAACACACAATGTGGCTAACTGCAAGTCACAGTTGCAATAGAGGTTCCATACAATTTATTACAAGTTATATTTTTTTTTACGTTGTTTACATATACATAGGTTTCTAATGCTGTTCTGTTCAAATAAATGTGCCTTGAAACATTTGTTCTGAATTAATTCTTCTTTCTGCAAATGTAGATTGTTTTCATGGAGCATTAAGATATACCTCTTTTATCAGCAGCATGGAATTTGTCAAGTTCACTTCCTCTTGAAACTATCCAATCTGTGACATTACCTTCATTCCTCAGTAAGAGTGAACACAATTATGAGCCAGCTCCATCCATTTCACATGCCCAGGAAAAATGTTCAAAGAAACACCCTATGTTTTCCACCCATCTCCTCTGCCTCTTGAGTGTGGATATTTTCAGAGGTTTCTACCAAAACGTATAGCTGTTGCCTATCCCATATGAAGCAGCCAATTCAAATCTGGTTATATTACTACTTACAGCACAAGGCCCCACTTTCATTCTCCCCCAAAGTCAGATGTTTTATCAGCACTATGATTTTGTACCTTTGGAAAATGCAGTACATGAAGACTGTTACATAAGTGGGCAGCAGGTACAAGTAATAATAATGAGAAATAACTGTAATAATTAGTAACTTTCTATATTCACTGCTTTTAAAGCACAAAAAAGTAATGTCTTATGAAAATTATGATTTGAGATTCCAATTATTACATTTGTAGCTCGATACTGACACGAATAATTTGGGTTCTCATTACACAGTTATCCTATCATAAAGGTACTGTTATAAATGGTAACCAGAAAATTGTCACTTCAGTTTGAGAATAAATTTCCAAAGTGACAGAAAATTCATATAACATATTAGACAAATAATGAAAGGCATGAGAAATGTACGGCTCTAATTACTCCTTTTCATGATGAGTTGCTCTAAGTGGTATAAGATGCACAGTTAACACAAAACTGACAAATTATAGAAGAAAAAAAAACATGCTGAAGATTATCACAAAAACAAAATTGTACAAACATATAAATATAAGACACACAACCAACATGAAGCAAGTAATATAACCTTTACATCTGAAATGTCAGTTACTGTAACAGAACTTGGTGGGAAATGAACTAATCAATAGGAGTCTTTGATTTGGCCTCAATTCAAACTGTGAAAAGTGAACTCTTCTGAAATGCTTTTTTTTTTTTTGTTCATATGTGCCTTACCTTACATTCTACAAAGAGAAGAATGAAATGCTCCTCCTAAGAAGACATGAGACCCTTGATTCCCAACAGGACAGCAAGAAAACAAATATTTCTCAAGAAACGGTTAAAAATAACAACACACAGGACAGCTAGATATTTCTTCCAGAATCACATAAATCTTGTGGCTAATTTTAAACCAAATTACTTAAGTCTGCATAGAAGAAATTTCATAATTTTCAGCCAAAAATACAACTGATGGATATTCTGTGAAGAGAAGGTAGATTCTTACTTAAATCCTCCCAGAACAGAATGCATTAATTAGATTTATGTTACAGTGCAAATTCATCAACCAAGTTCTCTTGTCAGTAAGGACATTAAGGGGAATACAAATAAATGTTACAACTTAAAACAACGTATATTTTCCAGAACTGTAACATCAACAAAGTACTGTTCACACTCTGAGATATCTCTGAGTGTTTCTAGTAATCACGGTCACGTGTTAACACAATAATTATCATTGTAAGATTTATTATTATTATTATTACTGTGTTACAATTATTGCTGCTGCTGTTGTAGTTACTGTACTATGCAAATATTTATGCAGCATAATATAACAGTATGTGTATTATTTGAACAATAACAGAGTGCCTTGCACCTGTTTTAAGATTATGCATTTTGTATAAGAAGCATATGCCAGAAAACACTAATCATCTCATAACATGTTACATAATAAATATGTTGTAAATAAATAAGTAAATAAATAAATAATAATACATAACTGCAAATAAATACTATCATAAAATTAATGTGCAATAATTAGTAATACAGAATACATTGTTATACAATCAGAGTGAATTCTCAATTATAAATGCATCACAGCATGGTTGATTCTGTGGACATTTTGCATGAATTATAATTATTAAAACAAAATTATACAAATCAGGAAATACAGTGCACGTCACTTTTTTGGACCAAAGGAAAATATGAGCTCTGTTAAATAAGGCAAGTCAGCAGTGTCACATCATCAATACAACTGCTTGCTTAGTTGTGCTATGATTGGCAGGAAGAAGGAAGTTAGTGCATTAAGAATGTATTCTGTTGAACAAAGGGAGTTCATTTGCAATACTATTGCAACATACAGTCCTGCCATGGGGGGGGGGGGGGGCAGTTTTATAAAAAATATTTAACTACAACGGGGA
>Ga0131853_10019952_pt1 | contig 12194 bp, 13 predicted proteins | sample TergutLab28metaG_FD_92764 | JGI IMG/M metagenome (GOLD analysis project Ga0131853, IMG submission 92764) | Labiotermes labralis P1 segment gut microbial communities from Petit-Saut dam, French Guiana - Lab288 P1 (version 2) (version 2) | ecosystem: Host-associated > Arthropoda: Insects >...
ATGGCTCTATGATTTTCCATTGTGTATCAGTAATATCTGTTATATACCCCATATTCACACCTCATTTGTTGTTATATGGTATATATCGGCAGATTTTGATAATTATTGAATACAGGTTCTAAGAGGTTCTTCGGCATCATCCCATACTTGGTTAATGGTTCAGCATCTGATGGCTCACTCAAAACAATATCAGGCAGAAGATAATCCCCTATCTGCGAGCAGGTAATATTTAGCATGGCATCTTCCTTCATTCCATCCTCCTTTCTGCGGTCAACGCAAACCTCTGAATGTGCCGCTAACAGGGCGATTGCGTGGTATAGTAGTAGCAATTGTGGATAGGTATATCCGAAAGAAGTTGTAGCAGCAGTGATTTTTTCAGTGATTTTCTGAAAAAATCATGAGAGCGTTAAGCAAAAAAAATCGTGTGAAGATAGACAGTCAACAGTTTCTAAGACAAACAAAAGATATACACCCCTTAATGGGATATTAAGGTAGGGTTATGAAAAAAATAACTGTTGAAATGAGGTGTGATTTGTGGTAAGATAAACACTGAAGTGTTTTACCTCGGGAGGCGATTATGAAGTATTACAAGGTGCTTGCGAGTATTGAAAATATTAAGGCTGGCATGGTTACGGCTAGCCCTGTTTTTATACGCGGGGAAGATGGCGAACAAATAGAATTTATTAAGGCAGCTTCGGCTCTTTCTGGGGCGGCTATTGATTTGATGAAGCAACATGGGGTTAAGAATGTTACTATTATTTCTGATATAGCTGGGCAGTTGCCTTCGTCAAAATTTAGGATGCCCAATCAACTATCCAAGCCTAAAGAGATTCTTAACGAAGAGCTGACAAATGATGCATTAGAGGGGATACAGGGGCTTTTTGCGGCAGCATCCTCTGGCGAAAAGAGCGGCACAACGGCATATACAGCTGTTAAGCAGCTTGACGATGTTGTTGACCAGCTTGTGGAGACTGTTTCTGGTGAATCCAAGGGGCTTATTCATATTGCTCAGCTAAAGAGCTATGATGACTATACATACCATCATTCGCTTTCTGTTGCTATGCTATCTATTGCTATTGGACAGGCTTTGGGGCTTGATAGGGGCGGCTTGCGGGAGCTTGGGCGCACGGCCATTATGCATGATATAGGCAAAATATTAGTACCGCTTTCTATATTGCACAAGCCTAGCAAGCTAACGCGGGATGAATTTGAGATAATGAAGACCCATTCGGCTAAGGGTGCTAGATATTTGAAGAAAATGGGCATCGGTGATGAGAATATGTGGGATTCGGTGCGGGCGCATCATGAAAAGGTTGATGGTACAGGCTATCCTGATGGCTTGAAAGGCGATGAGATACCGTATTTTGCGCAGATTATTACTGTGGCGGACGTTTATGATGCTGTTACGAGCTTTAGACCATATCGCGGACCCATGAGCCCTTCTGCTGCCTTTGAGATGGTTGTGGGGGATGTTGGGCGTGCTTTTGAGCATGATATTGTTGCGGCTTTTGCTAAGACGGTGGAGTTTTATCCTATTGGTACCGCTGTAAAGCTTTCCAATGAGCGCGTAGGGGTTGTTACAAACAACCTTAACGCTTTGCGGCCTACCTTGCAGATGATTGATAGCGGGCGGACACTGGATTTGACAGGCATTGATAATTTGGATTTGGTAATTGAAAGGATTGAGGATAGCACGACCTCGCCTGAGTTGATGGAGAAGATTTGGGGCGAGATTTTATAACTTTGCAGAAAAGCATCAACGTGATTCTTCGGCTAAAGCCTATCTGTTGATGTTTTAGAACAATATGCTTGTTAGAGATGTTTGGCGACTTTGCGGCGTATGCGAAAAAGGGCATTGTCTACGGATTTTGGCGCGATGCCCAATGCACTTGCTATTTCTGCATAGGAAAGCCCTAGGAGGAAATGCTCTAGGATGGCTGATTCTAGAGGAGTTAGGGATGTGTTTACTATTTTTTCCAGATGGGTTTTGCTTTCGCGGTTTATTAAGAGACTTTCTGGGTTTTGGCTATTGTCGGTTATATCTATGGTATCGTTGTTGTTGTCATCTATGGAGATATATGTGTTTAGTGGGCTATGCTTCTTGCGGGAGGCATTTTTTATTGTTGTGAAAACCTGATTTTTGATGCAGGTGGCAGCGAAAGTGGCAAAGGTGGCAGCATTATCGGCTTTATATTCGCGTATGGCTTTATAAAGCCCTACCATGCCTTCTTGCATAAGGTCCTCTTGGTCTGCACCCATTATAAAATAAGGGCGGACTATTTTTTTTACGAAGTTTTTGTAGCGCAACAACAGGGCCTCAGCGGCGGCGGGGTCTGTAGAAGATATAGCAGCTAGGGTTTCGTCTGTTTGAGATGTGTACATGTGGGTATTATAGCATAGATTAGAACTTGTGCCAAGGGGATATTTGAGGGGAAGCAGGCATCAGCATAGCTATAGAATTGGCGTTAATGGATATTGCGGAAAAACATCAACATGGTCGCCTTCTGTTGATGTTAAAACATTCTTTATTTAAGAATACATCTATACAATAACGGGCGGTCATCCCTAACCTAATCAATCTACACATACCCTCCGCATAGGGTCTTGCGCCTCCAAAAACGGAATCAGATTAATCACCCTCACCCCCGCTTTCACAGCAAGATTAACAGTATAGCTCGTACCACTCTTTTCATCATTCAGCAAAGCAATCAACATATCACTATTATCCACCAAAAACCGATTACGCTCATAATAACAGCCCGTTACATAACCAACATTCAATGTTTCTATATGGTCTGCCTTGCGCAGGATGGCATCATGGCGGTCGCGCCATTTCTTGCCCCAGCGCACATCTTGGTCTTTATACGGCAACACGCTAATCAGCTTGATTTCATTGCTTTTATTCTGCTCTTTCTCCCTAAGCACAGCCTCTGCCGCAATAATATCAAAACCCCTCGCCATACCATTCAAAAAAGTGGTAAAACCAGCAGTTACAGCCATCGATATAGACATTTGCAAGGTCAGCCTCAACATATTGCCCATGTAAGAATCATCCATATCAAAGTACATAGACCTGTGACCAGAAAAGCTACAGGTCTTTTGCTTGTCTATTGATACCACCATTGCTCGGTCCCTCATTAATCAATGAAATAAGTTCATATATATTAAACATGCGCTCATCCAGCGCAGATATTGTTTCAGCAATAACAGCCAACTCATTACTAAGATGTTCTGGCACATGCTCGCGGAATTTGTATCGTGCTTTATGTTCCAAGGTCGCCCAAAAGTTCATAGCTTCTGTACGTATCTGAATTTCAACCGTAACATCTTCAGTTTTGCCCGAAAAAAAGACAGGAATCTGCATAATAAGATGATAGCTTCGATACCCGCTGGGCTTTGGCTGGCTTATAAAATCCTTTTCCGTGACCACCCGTACATCAGGCATGGAGCGTAAAATGCCCGCCAAAAAATATATATCCTTAGCAAAAGGGCATATAATGCGTATGCCAGCTATGTCCCGCAGATGCTTTCTTGCATTATCCGCCGTCACATCCAGCCCCATCTCATATAGCTTTTGCGCTATAGATTCTGGGGCTTTTATGCGGCTGTGTATAAAATCTATCGCGCTATTATCTTGAAAATTGCGCAAATCCTCATGAATAATATTTAGCTTGGTCATCAATGTGCGCAAACCCCAATCATATGTGGTCAAAATATTTTTTAGTTTATCGAATTCTTCATTGCTAAAGCGTATAGCCATTATGACCTCCGAAAAATAAATATCGCTATTGCTACACTATGATTATACCCTCGAAACCACAGTGTGTCAACGCCTTTTCTGGAATAATTTTCATGTTGGCAGCTGATGTCGCTATGGCATTTACACGCTTGACAAGCCACTATATTCTATGATATCATTGGCTACATGGGAAATAATTCAAACGAAAATGAGGCGAGGTTTTTTATGAAAAAGAAGTTTATCTGGATGATATCTATGATTGCCATTGTGGCTTTGCTTGCGGCTTGCGGCACACCTGCTGGCGGCGGCACGGTACTCGTTGATGGTCAGCCCATCGGCGGCGAAGTAACACAGGCAGCAGGCACTGCTGTCGAAGGCGCAACTGCTCCTACTGGAGAGAATCAAGGCGCAACTGCTCCACAACCACAACCAGTCGAAGGTAGCTTACTTGGCGCAATGTGGCCGCTTTTACTTATGATTCCTATTATGTATTTCCTCTTAATACGCCCGCAAAGAAAACAGGCAAAACAAGCAAGGGAAATGCAAGAAGGCTTGCGCGTTGGCGAAAATGTAGTCACAACCAGCGGCTTTTTCGGCAAAATCGTTGGCGTTGGTACTGATTCTTTCTTAGTAGAATTTGGTCAAGACCGCGGCTTCAAGGTATGGGTACGCAAAAGCGATATCGCTGGTGTTAGGTCTCCTGTCATGACACCTCCGCCAAAGGACGGCGAAGTGGTGAAGGAAGTAGAAGATAAAAAGGACAAGAAAGATAAAAAAGATAAAGATAAATAACCCACAAAGGCGGCCAATGGTCGCCTTTGTGCATCAGGGGGTATTTTATGAAAAAAATAAAAAGATTTGCCGTCCTAATATTAATACTATCAATGATTTTAGCACAGTCACCCTTAACGCTTAATGCTACAGTAGATTCCGTATGGTCAGGGCAATTTGTAATACAGGTAGACGGCGAAATCTTCGAGCCATGGGGCTATTCCACCGACATGGCAATACTATACCTTTGCCTGCGTGACATGGCATATATGCTAAATGGCACATCATCCCAATTTGCCATACGCGAGCCATTGGATGACCGCTGGGATTTTTGGATAATACGCGGCGAAGTATATACGTCTAATGGCACAGAGTTTTCACCCATACCAGAAAGATGGGCTACAAGAAGCGATGCTGGCGGGCTTTTCGGCTGGACTTATGATAATTTTCCCGCTTATCCTGAGCAAACCCTGCTCATTGGCATAGACGGCATAGACGAACCCGCCACAACCCTAGCCGTTAGAACAATTCAGGACGTGGATAATATCTACGTACAGGTAGTAGATTTAGCCCCAATACTAGGCTTTCATTCGCTAATCACAACCGATAGATGGCATCCTGGTAGCTGGCATGATGATTTTGTTGAGGGCATAGACCGCATTCTCACAACCACAGGGCATGAGCCAGCGGATTTGCCTATACAATCGCCAGAGTTTGCAAGGCTCATGGTACGTTTAGCGGGGCATTGGGTAGATGCAAGATACTTTGACAGCCCCGCAATCGATGAAAGCGTTGTATTCCCCGCAGAATTTGTTATTTCTTACCATGGAATTAACAAGCCCGTCTGGCGGTCAGTAGCACCCATCCGTCCAGAATGGACACAGCAGATTTGGGAATGGGAGCGGTTTTGGTGGTATCCTGTTCATATGCAAAATTTCGAAAATGGACTTGTGGAGCTGACTATAATCGAGCAATCCCATCACATGTTTCCTAGGATTGCGTGGAATGCCGTGACAGAATACGAGCAAACAGTGAGTAATATCGCGCCGTTTCGTGGCTATCGCATTATCATAGACCCCAACAGAGAGGAAATCGATAACCTAACATTGTTTATCGGCGACACACCACATGTTATGCGCAGATTTTGGACTGAATGGCAGTTTTTTGAAGCCCCTGTAAGATATGAGGTACAACCCGCAGATGATGGCGGCATTATTATACAGTATATTCTGCACAGATGGGCTATTGGAGAGCATAATGATATAGAACTAAGGGTATATCGCTCTCGAATACCTGTTGGGCAAACTGGGTTTATTCATTCTAGTGATATTGACTTTAGCACCATGGAGCTTCTGCATCACCAGACAGGAGTGCAGCCGCACGACCGCATTGCTTTTGAATTTATAGATAATACAGCAGAACACGACATGGTATACTATTATTCGCTATGGCGAATTGGCAACGATTGGCACGAAAATTTAACGCCAAGCCCAAACGGAAACATGCGCGTTGATGTAAATGAAATACTTGGCGAACCAGAAGTGTTTGATGCAGAAGAGACGGAAGAACCAGAGGAACTAGAGGATTCGGAAAATATCGGCACAGACATTGGACAGCCAGATAGTATAAATGAAAATACATCAGAGGAAGAAACCTCTGGAAGAAGCTATCTATGGCTACTAACCCTACCAGTATTACTCGCTATTACGCTTGTGTGGCTCGTTATTCAATATAGGCGAAGTAGAAGAAGATAGACTAATTACAAAATGTCGTGTGGTACTATAATGCATATATTCTCATTGAAAGTTTAGCGATTATGAAGAAACCAAAGTCCACAACACCTAAAAGATTATCAAATTTGCAAAAAGTGTCACATTATGTTACACTGCATATATTCTCATCGCAAAGGAGGTGAGGATATATGAGCAGGCTGAGCAAAATGGATAAGGTCTACATAATGACGAAAGTCATAAAAACGATTTTATCTATCGTGAAAAACTTGATTGATTTATTCAGTTAAGCTCAACGCCCCCAAGTACCAGCTTGGGGGCGTTGTTTTTCATTCTCATTGAAAGTTTGGTAATATGAGAAGCTGAGCCAACTCACACTCGTATTATACCTCATTAAACGATAAATGTCAAGCAAATTCACAAATTCCGTATCTTAAACTCCTTCTCCGTCTCTCTCCTAGCATCTCTTTTCGCTATATCATGCCTTTTGTCATACATCTTTTTACCCTTAGCCAGCGCAATATCCACCTTCACAAATGGCCCAGAAAAATATATCTTCAGCGGCACACAGGTATAGCCATCCCTTGTCACAGCCCCAATAAGCCTGTTTATCTGCCGCCTATGCAAAAGCAAGCGGCGGCGGCGCGTTGGGTCTTTTTTATCCCGTTCCACGGTTGCATGGTCATAATGACTAATGTGCATATTAACCACAAAGGCCTCGTTATCCTTAAATTCTATATGGCTATCCACCAAATTGCATCTGCCAGCCCGCAGGCTCTTTACCTCCATGCCAAAAAGCTCAATGCCTGCCTGAAAGGTCTCCTCCACAAAATAGTCATGCCGCGCTTTTCTGTTTTGTGATATCAATTTATATTTACGTTCTTTTTCCAAGATTTATCAACTCCTCAGATAGTACATGTTGCAATAATATCACATATGCTCTATAATGTAAAGAGAAAAGGGGTGACAAAGCATGTTCAAAAAATCCAAAAAGCAATATCTCTCTACCATAGACCGCGTACGGCGCAGCTATCTGCGCTTTAGGATAATCTCATTGTCCATCATAGCCCTGCTTCTATTAAGCCTAGGTGCGCTAATCTATCAAAACTACGATTATCTCCTTTTCAAAACCCTAATATCCCACCACTATGTCCATACAGGCACATTGGACGAGCTTTTTGCCGCCCATGATATAGAGCCTACAAGCTATTCCCGCAATTTTGATAATCTTGTAATAGCCATAGTCACCCAACAAATCCGCCTAGTGGATGGCGATGTTTACACATATCAGTACACCCCCGAAAGAAGGCAGGCTCAAATTCAGCGCGTAGCCACCCGCGCCGCTGAAGTCGAATTTTACGAAATTGCCCCAAATGTGGGCTATCTTTTCCTGCCAAACATCTCGCCCATTGTGCGCGACTTTGTTCTTGACAACCGCGATGAAATCAATCAATTCGATAACCTAATAATAGATTTGCGCGGCAATGGCGGCGGCGTTCTGGATGATTTTCATACAATAGCAGAATTGTTTTTGCCAAGAGGCGACATAATAGGCACAGAAGCCGCTCGCTGGCGACTTTTCGGCTGGAATGTTTTCACAAACCACCGCACATCCCGTGGCGAGCAGTTCTTCGAATTCGATGAAATTATATTTTTACAAAACCACCGCACAGCCTCTGCCGCCGAGGGTTTGATAATGGCTCTGAAAGACAATCTGGATAATGTAACAACAATAGGCACATTAAGCTATGGCAAAGGTATAGGGCAAGCCACCCTGCCCCTGCGCGGCGGCTTTGCAGTACGCGCCACAGTCATCTTAATTGAAACCCCATCAGGCGCAACGGTGCATAATATAGGCATCACACCAGATATAGAATACGAAACCGACGGCGACGAAATAATAGAGTTTGCTATAAATCTGATTACAGAGGAGCTTTAAAAATGCAAAACCTAATAGACCCACACACCCACACAATACACACTCACCACGCATACTCCACCCTAGCCGAAAACATAACAATAGCCGCAGAAAAAAGGCTGGAAGCCATAGCCATAACAGACCATTTCGGACTACAACTGCCATGGCTAATGGATAAGCGCGAATACACCCTAGAAAACCACTTAAAGCCTGCCCTTATGCCAAAATATATGCGGGACGTTCGCGTATTTATGGGCGCAGAGGTGGACATAACAGGCTTTGACGGCTCTCTGGCAGGCGACGAGATGCCTCTATCCTTTTTTCGCCACCCCGAATGCAAAACATATGCCGAATACATCCTAGCCACAAAAGATGTGGTTATAGCCTCCATGCATTATTTTGACGGCAACCGTAGCAAGGGCATAGCCGAAAACACACAAATGTACATCAATGTGCTTGCCCGCAAAGGAGTTGACATTCTAGGTCACCCCACTCGTTGCGGTCTTGCCTTTGATTGGGAAGAAGTCGTAGCCGCCGCAAAATCCTATGGCAAAATGATAGAGCTAAACAACGCCACCCTGCATTCACGCCCAAAGCAGACGGACATAAACCGCAAGCTTATGGAGCTTTGCGCAAAGCACGATGCGCCTATAGCCGTAAGCTCCGATGCCCATGTTTGTTTTAATGTGGGCGATTTTGGGCTGGCGATGGATATGCTAAAAGAAATAGACTTCCCAGAGCATCTAATAGCCACCAGAAACCTAGCAGCCTTCGAGACTGCCCTGCAAAATGCGAGGAATGCAGAATGACCCGCGAAGATGCCTTCATCCTATGGCTTATGTCCCTAGAGTTAAGCAAGCCTTGGGATATTTTAACGCACCACGGCTCAGCCGAGGCATTTTTCCGTAATGCCAACGACCCAAAGGCTGTGTCTCACACAACCACAGAGTATCTTGAAAAGCTTGTAAGCAACACACAAAATGCATTAGAAAAATCAAATGCCCGCTTTATTTCATACAAGCATAAGGACTTTCCCACGCGGCTCGCTGACATACCATCCGCACCTCTGGGAATTTTTGTAAAAGGTATTTTGCCAAGCCCAAAAACGCCAGCCGTAGCCATAATCGGCGCACGTGACAACACTGCCTATGGTAGCAAAGTAGCAGAAATGCTGGCAACAGAGCTATCCGCTAAAGGCATAAACATCATTAGCGGCATGGCGCGTGGGCTAGACACAAAAGCCCACGAAGCAACCCTATCTGCAGGTGGTTACACAGCCGCCATCCTACCAAGCGGCATAGACATCTGCTACCCCGCGGAAAATTTTCAACTCCATCGCAAAATAGCAGAAAACGGCTGCCTAATAACGGAATTTCTGCCAAGTTATATGCCGCGCCGCTGGGCTTTTGCCGCCAGAAACCGCATAATAGCAGGCATGGCAGATATTCTAATCATCATTGAGGCAGAAGCAAAAAGCGGCACATTAACCACCGCTGACCACGCCCTAGCCCAAGGAAAAGAGGTTTTTGCCGTGCCAGGCAAAATTACAGATAAAAAATCTGAAGGCACAAATAACCTAATCAAACAAGGCGCGCATATATTAACATCATCCAAAGATGTGCTAACAGCCCTAAAAATCAACCATCAGGACACCATGCAAACAAATGACACACAAATTTCACTTGCATATGAAGAAACTTTGGTGTATGATTGTTTAAATTACGACCCCACATCCGTGGAATACATAGTCCATAAAACAGGACTAAACATAGCACAGGTGAATACAATATTGTTAAATATGGAATTGTCAGGACATATAAAGAAATTATCAGGACAAAGATATATGAAATCGTGAAAAGAGAGTGAACCCAAAATGCCAAAAGCCCAATCAAAACCCAAAAACCTAGTAATCGTAGAATCCCCCGCCAAAGCCAAGACCCTAAAGAAATTCCTAGGCTCTGGCTACACAATAGAGGCGAGCATGGGGCATGTGCGCGACCTACCAAAGAGCGAGTTAGGCATAAATCCCGATGAGGATTTTGAGCCGAAATACATCACAATACGCGGCAAAGGCGAGTTGCTAGCCAAGCTACGCAAAGAAGCCAAAAATGCCACAAAAGTCTATCTCGCAACTGACCCTGATAGAGAGGGCGAGGCAATTTCTTGGCATCTCATGCATGCGTTGAAAGTAGAGCCAGAAAAAACAGCTCGCATCACATTTAATGAAATAACGCAACAAGCAGTTAAAAAAGCGGTAAAAGAAGCGCGGGCAGTAGACATGAATCTCGTAGATGCCCAACAAGCCCGCCGCGTGCTAGATAGGGTCGTGGGCTACAAAATATCGCCGCTTTTGTGGAAAAAGGTCAAAAAAGGTCTCTCCGCGGGGCGCGTACAGTCTGTCGCACTTAAAATCATCTGCGACCGCGAAGATGAAATTGATAATTTTATCCCCGAGGAATATTGGACAATAGATGCCATGCTTGCAAATGCCAAGAAAAAGCAGTTTGAGGCAAAATATCATGGCGATGCTAAAGATGGCAAGAAAAAGAAGTTGACAAATAAGGCAGATGCCGACAAAGTGCTTAAAGCCGCTCAAAAGGGCGATTTTGTTGTGCAGGATGTCAAAAAATCCCAGCGTAGCCGCCGCCCAAACCCCCCTTTTACCACATCTACACTACAGCAAGAGGCAGGGCGCGAGCTTAATTTTGCCACCCGCAAAACGATGATGATAGCGCAACAACTTTACGAAGGCATAACCGTAGGTGGACATGGCACAATAGGTCTTGTAACCTATATCCGTACCGATTCCACGCGCATAGCAGACGAGGCATTTATAGCAGGCAAAGAATATGTTGAGCAAACCTTCGGCGCGGCATATGCCCTTAAAGAAAAACCAGAAGTAAAGGCAAAGCGCGGTTCGCAAGATGCCCATGAGGCAATTCGCCCAAGCAATGTGAACCTCGACCCAGAGCTGATTAAAGAACATCTTTCCCGCGACCAATACCGCCTGTACCGCCTTATTTGGCGACGTTTTCTGGCAAGCATAATGACCCCCGCTCTCTTTGACACCGTAGCCGCAAAGATAGAATCTGGCGGGCATATTTTTAATGCCAACGGCTCTATCTTAAAATTTGAGGGCTACAAAAAAGTCTATCTTAGCAAAGAGGATGAGGAAGAGGTAGGCAAAGCCCTGCCAGAGCTAGAGATAGGCGAAAAGTTGAAGCTGGTTAAAATTACGCCGAACCAGCATTTCACCCAGCCGCCGCCGCGCTATAGCGAGGCATCCCTCGTTAAGGCTCTGGAAGAAAATGGCGTTGGTCGCCCCTCCACATATGCCCCTACAATATCCACCATCACCACGCGGGGCTATGTGACGAAGGAGCAAAAGGCTCTGTACCCCACAGAGCTAGGCACAATCGTAAACGACATTATGAAAGAACATTTCGACCAAATTGTGAACATAGATTTTACTGCAAATATGGAAGAAACCCTAGACCGCGTAGAAGATGGCGAAATAGCATGGAAAGACGTTATGCGCAATTTCTATCCGCCTTTTGCTGAAAAACTGAAAATTGCTGAGGAAAACATAGGCGAGGTAGAGGTGCGGGATGAAGTAACGGACATTCTGTGCGAAAACTGCGGTCGCAACATGGTTATTAAATTCGGTCGCTATGGGCGTTTCTTAGCTTGCCCAGGCTTCCCTGATTGCCGTAATGCAAAACCGCTTTTTGAGGATGCTGGCTGCGATTGTCCTATCTGCAAAAATGGCGCAAGGGTACAAATTAAGAAGACTAAAAAGGGTCGTCTTTATTATGGATGCGAAAATAATACGGCAGAGCCGCCATGTGATTATATGTCGTGGAATAAGCCCACAGGCAAGCCTTGTCCTAAGTGTGGTCAGCCATTGGTAGAGAAAGGCACAAAAAACAGCAAAAAAATAGCCTGTCCAGATGATAAAACCTGCGGCTATATTATAGATGCTCCTGAGGAAGAGGATAAAGAATGAAAACGTAAAAACGATTGCTCCAAAACATCA
>Ga0131853_10019957_pt1 | contig 12193 bp, 6 predicted proteins | sample TergutLab28metaG_FD_92764 | JGI IMG/M metagenome (GOLD analysis project Ga0131853, IMG submission 92764) | Labiotermes labralis P1 segment gut microbial communities from Petit-Saut dam, French Guiana - Lab288 P1 (version 2) (version 2) | ecosystem: Host-associated > Arthropoda: Insects >...
CATGTACAAGGTTACAAACCTCTTGAATTGGCTACCTTGATGTATTTTTAGTAAAACTCTTTTGACCTGTAAGAAAAAAAGGTAAGATTATATCTTAAAATATTTTGACCGTGAAGCAAATGGTTTGGTGTAGTGTAGAACTACAGAATTGTAATCGGGAGATATCAGGTTCGAAACTATGCCGATAAACCAAGTACCATGGCAGAGTTTATCGCAGTCCTTTACAAGGGCTTAGATACAAAGGTTTGGTGGGAACTCCGATTAGACTCCAACCACTTCCTTACAGGTCTTTTTACGCTTCGTTATTCATTAAGAACCCTACCGTTGATACCTAAACAGTCTGATAACCTGCACAATGTAGCTTAATAGGCCACAAACCTGTCAGCTTCTACGTCAGCATTGTGCCATCTTCTACATGGATATATCACGCGTGCAAATGGACTGAAAATGACACGATGGCAATCCTTATGGCAGATTTTGTATCAAACCGATAATAATTAGGCCAAGTTTTAAAATATTCAAATTTAGACACAACTCAGAAACATAATGCCAGGAATAGCTTAATTCATGTGTGATTTATTGTGTTAAGCTTCGTAGAACTGCTTCTCTATGTTGGCAGACTCCAAACGCGGCGACCGAGAAAACTCCTAAAGCAAAGTTTCCTCTGCAGGTAAAGAAAAGGAAGTACTTCCTCTAATAAGACGGAATTATACTCTAGACGACTGCAAATTATGAAAATCTTCACGTGAAACGATCGACTTCGGAAACTTTCAGGAATTCGTTACGTTTAATTTTTTGCGCATAACTCAGGAACTTTGGTTTCAATGAGATCAGCCACTTGAGATATTCAGTTTCCACGCTCGTTACGATTTTCTGATTTTACAGGCTGACGAACAAACACAATAGACTGGTTGCGTGTTTCGATTAACATTTCTCCCTCGCATTGTCTTTCCTGTAACTGAAGCCTAACAAGTAACTACGTAACTGTATGGAACAGTTGCTGCTGGAGAATAAGACAGTGGTTCAGCTCGTCTAGAGGCCCCACCCCCCGGCCCTTTTGAAAGCCAATTACCATGTTTCTAACAATCCGTCACTTGTCCCTATCTTGTTCTTATTTAGTCTATTAAAATATTCTCTAACAGCAATCTTAATATCAGGTCTATCTTCCCAGCCACACCTAGGCCAATCTTCCTAGTACTTATTTTCGTTGAAGATTTCTAAAAAGGAAAAACTTTTGTTTATTATGTACCAACATATGCACAAATAAGTACTGTAAATTTATATTAAAATTACTCCGACATATTTCGGTGCTATTACATCATCTTCAGGGAGTTTACAAGTTGTGTAGCGAAAGTTATGAATTATTAACATGGTAAAATACAATACTGTATTCTGTTGTTATGATAAAATCTTGGTAAATGTGGCTGCATATGTAATTCCTGGTTAGATGTGTGTGTGGTGGGGAGTTTACTCCGCACCACACACACATCTAACACAACGTTCAAACTCCGTGACGATGATGTATAAACACCGAAACATGTCGGATTAATTTAATATAAATCTACACCACTTATTTATTCATATGTTGGTATATAACAAACATTTATTATTCAATATGCAAGGTATGAATATAAAAGTAAGGAAATACTTTATATACATTCTGGTCAACTCATCAAACGATAAAATTATGAAAATTGAACGTTAGGAACATAGGCATTGCTTTATTCGCATTGATTTGCAGTTCACTTCCCTGTCCGAACTCTCTTCTCACCGCTGTATTCGGAAATATGAAGATTCAACCTACATTCGCCGGAATAAAAGACGCGGGGTATTTCCTCTCATAAATTCGCAAAGAGACCATCCTGTACTCTGGCATCTGACTCGTCATGGTGGCAGAAGCAACCAGACTGGAACCCAGCACACTAATGTAGAAAGCCAAGTCAAAAACCTGTAAACTTCAGTTTAGAAACTACATACGACTTTTTTGTTAAGTGTTCTGTTTAACGTCAATGTCAGTTCTGACGTTTCAAAACTTCGGTGACAGTTGACTTAATTAATTAATGTGGGTAGTAGCTGAATAAAACTGATTTGTTAAATTAAAGTGCTCGAAGAAAAACCTCTACCCTTGCAACTGTGTCCACCCCTACGCCCAAATGGAATGGTGGGAGATAGAAACCGCGTCTTAGCGTTGGGAATTCGGAGATTAACAGTCTGAGCATTGGGACCGCTCAATTAACGTCATGCCTCGAAGCTTTCCTACAGGATACCTTGAAATATCAGGTTAAACTTTCAACACCTTGACTAAGAAAGGAAAAAGGAAGAAAGGTAATGAAGTGTTATAACATTTCTTTTATAAAAGAACATTATCCATAATAATTAAATTTAGACTAGCAAATGTGCCGATCCCGGTGGCCGCGCTGTCTAGGATGTGTGTCCACGGCCGCTCGCTTTCGGAATTGCTGGTTCGAATCCCGCTAGAGGCGTGAATGTTTTTTTTTCTCTTGTGAGTGTTCTGTGCTGTCAGGGAGAGGCTTTTGCGACGGACTGATCACTTGCCCAGAGGAGTCTTGTCGAGTTTGCGTGTGCGTTATGTGTGTGTGTGTATGTGTGTGCGTTATGTGTGTGTGTGTGTGTTTGTGTGTATGTTTGAGATCAGATGCAAAAATAACCCTCTACACCAACAATGGATAGGTACAAAACGTTGGTACTAAAAAGCAGCAAAATTAGAAGTAGAGGTAAAATGAATTGCATAGCTTGTTTGCGATCGGCGAAGTGTATTCTTGTACACAAACTACTGTGTCGTGCTTCGCTTCCATCCGCTCAACTTCGAAGTTTTTCTACAGCCACCCCATTTCCAAGCTCTTACTTCCGAAAAGGAATTTGGTCGTCTGCACGGAAATACCACTTTATAGCCCGAGTTTGTTCGATTATATGGACGGACAGTACACTGTTATTGCCACAGCAACGGACAGTTTCTTCATGAGACTTGGCAACTTCGTCTGTTTTACTGAGACAATGATCGCATTGTATACATTTGCATGCAATACAAGGCTGTCAACTTGTATATTCCTTGCTTTAATGTGGTCGCAAAGGAAATAGGGCTGCGTCGCATTTGCCCCCCTCCCCCGCGGCCCCGAGGCCCAGCTTTGTCTGTTGCAGATGGAAAAAATGAGATTTTTAATGTAATTATTGTAGGGGGAGATCAAAGGGGAAGAAGATAATTAAAGCAAAGGAATATTCATATATCTCTGGACGGCATTTAGTATGGAATGATTTCCAAGAAGACAAAAGAATACTCTCAGTGTTCTGTAGATCAAACCGCAGCCTCAACGGAGGAGGACAGGCATGCCAACTTTAACATCGTAATCCCTATGCAAGACGCCTATTGAAAGCAATTGGACAGCGGGCGGGAAACTCTTACAAGAAACTATGGCAGGACTAAAGCAATTAAGACCAAGTTTTAACCATTTTCCAACTAGATGCGACTTTCTTAGAATGTGTTGGGCATATGCTGATTGCGGGTCGTTATTTCTGATGTAGCGTATGTGTTCGCGGTACCTCAGTGTCAGGTCTCTACTAGTCTGCCCTATATATGACATGTTGCATGTCTTGCAGGTAAGTTTATATGCCCCACTTCTGTTGTAGTCTGGTATTTTTTCTGGGTTCTTGGGTTTGATGCCTTGCTGTATTGTGTTTGTGCTTCTGAAAGCACAAACACAAATTGTTAAATTCGATTCACGATGCACGGACCCATGTATATAAGACCAGGTTCTTCCGTGACCCAAAGCTGACAGTTTACTCAGTCTAGTACAATAAGACTACCGCAGTCCAATGGACAGACTCGTGAACGAGAACGATTATGAAACAAATGAACTACGTAACCTTGAAAGAAAAGCTCGGGTGAGATCGTTTCCCTCACTAGTTCCTTCAGACGTATTCGTTCAGGAACGTTATATCTGTAATTCTCATTCGAGTGACTGAATTCTGACAAACAATAACACCAAGCTTTCCTTACTTTTGTATTTCCTACAACTACTGTACGCGTGGAGAATTTTACTAGCAAAAATAGTATCGAGAGGAAGAACTGTAAAGAAGGTTAGTAAATTAATCTGCAAAGTAATCCGTTGTTTCAAAAACACAAACAGAGGAGTTTTTAATCTCTTATGGTGCAAAGTGTGTTAAAAGCGATAATCTGTGTCAAATCTCTCTGTTTTATAAAGGCACATTAATATAAATAAGAATTAAAAATGTTGAAAAATGCGATCAGCCTAAGTTATGCATAGATATTCAGTTTGTACGTCACAGAGAACACAAGGTGCTTCCATAAGAAAGGAAAATCGGTAAATGCTACTACTATACTATAGGGAAAACACAACCGCCGGGTTCGAAGAAGGTTCCTACCTACTTATTTGACTTATCATGATAAAAACTGATCATAGGTCCACCGAAGTTATATTTCTAACGTAATTCTGAAAGGCATATCTCTCTGCTATTACAGTAATTAGGGTGTAATACAAAATGGTCGGGATTTCTTGATGTTGCTGGTAAGGTTGTTTAAATTCTTAACTGGCTCAGTAGTGCGGAACAGTTTCGAAAGCCAAAATCACAGACGAGCCGACATTGCACTGACATTTGGTTTATCTAAATAGTCACACAGTTAATGGAAACTCCATCTACAGTACTGCACTAATATTCAGACCAAATAACAGGACCTAGCAATGTGTCTAGTTCTTAAAACGGATCAACTGCACACAGACTATTCAGAAATCTATTAAATTCTAAAATCAAAAACGTACATGCGCCGAGAAAAGACAAGAAATGTTACTCTTCTTGGTTGATGTTCTACAATAAAAATTCAATTTATTTATTTACTTACATGCCAACTCAACAGTCAAATAGCGAATTACAAATACAGAAAAACTGCAAGGAGACAACAAACAAGCGAGCAAAATCAAGATGGCGGTAACGCAGAACGAAAAAATAAAAACAATATAGAAGACAAATTATAATAAAATTAAGTGAAGAGTAAAAAATAAGAATAACGAAAATGTTTAGAAAAAAACCACAAAAATTACAGATAAAATCAAGGCCATAACAAATAGAAATATCAGTAATACTGATAGAGACACTTTTGCCTGTAAAATAACAATAAGAATGTGGATTTAATTTATCATTATCTATAGAATATATAATGCATATTTAACGACACAGATTGTACTGCAGAAAACATGCAGTTAGCAGGCACATACCGAGAGATACGTATTGACGATTCAACAAATTAACTATTATTATTATTATTATTATTATTATTCGTTTTTAAAATTCGTCGCTGCTGTTTTCGCAAACTTTACAAACATGTAGCACGAAAAAAGGAGTTCTAAATTGAGAAAATATTATTAATCTGAAAGGCAAGATTTTTACCCGCAGGACTTCGAACTACAATTCTGGATAAATTTATCCTACCTCACAGCGGAGAAGGTGTAAAATTGAAAAATATTAGTGACAGCTCTGGTGTTTTCACTATAATTAATTTCATAGGAATCGATTAGTTACGAAACTATTGTGGACAGGGAAACAACACATACATTCGAATGCAACGACGTAACTGTCTTTCACCTTGTGAGATGTGGAAGAGTACCTTAACCACATTTCACTGAAAATTGTTGTGGTGATACGCATTCGTGTAGCTAGATCATGGTAGGATTATGTAATTTGGGGTGAATAATTATGAAAGATGGAGGACGTGACGCACAGGCCATCTGGACAAATTAGCTTGCATTGGAGGACCATTTTTAGAGGGATTTTTAAAGAAAGAGGAAAGTCTGTAACAGCGTGGGGCATATTCGTCTGCTTCAGAAAGTTATTCAGTGACATAATTCTGTGCACGCAATAACACAACCCGGCTTTTGCACATGTCACTATTTATTTGACAACTGAATACAGCTGGGCCATGAAATTAATTAATATGTTTAACGGAGTGTACGGACAAGAGGCAGGATCTTGTGAAAGCGACGAGGAAATTCGGGTCCCGTCAAACGCGCGGAATTTCTTGACTGACGTAGAATATATCACGTTTTGAAGAAGGAATCTGTGCCTTGAATTTTCTTAGAAAACTAAACTCTTATAAAAATAAATTCTTACTGTACCGACAGGACAGGGCGCTGCATCTGTAGTCTGCACTTGAGTATGTCTAAACTCACTTAATAGCCAAATATTTACAGTTTGCTGTTCACAAATAAACCTGTGTCTGAGAAGTCTGAGGTCCTTAGAGTGCAGCTAATGAATATTCAAAACTTCAAGCATAGGACGTTCTGTCGATTGATAGGCAGCGGTAAATATTTATCAACACACATCGCGTCGTAAGCCGGGAAACTGGAACCATCTAACAACTTTCCGTTCGCACACTTCCACGACAACATGAAATTTAAAATGAGTAACTTCTGGAAGAAAAAAAACTAGTGGGTCGGCCTATGTCACTGATTCCCTCAAACAGTACGTTACAGGCTAGCAGAAGGATGCCTTTAAATTTATAGCTTATATCTTGTTCTGGGAATGCAAGGAGTTTGAAAAAAAAAAGTTGGTCTTTCTAGTCCGGTGTATCTAAAGATTCCCAGATTTCGAAACAGACTCTTCATTTTACCAATAAATTTTACTTTATGTTTACCCAATACGTTAAAATTCGAAATAATACCACAACGTTTACTAAACGAAATTGAATCAGAAACTCTTTGTTTATTTTCGTTTCATGTAATGTTCATGCAATAATCTTTAGATGCATCATCTCCGTTGTGTTTTTATGCAAATTAGGAAAAGGTAGGTACTTCAAAACACAACTGTCTTTGTATCTTATATATATATATATATATATATATATATATATATATACTATTAAACTCTATGTTCAATATGGATAAACCGAACAACAACGAGATCTCGTTGAAAGTCCAGAACGTGTAACACAACTAATGATCATACACTGTATAGTTTTCCTTATTATACATTTTTGTGACCTGAAAATGGCCCACAGTGGCCGAAATATGTCGTCGTCAGTGTAATAAATAAGATTCAAAGACAGTTGTGTTTTGACGTTCATGCAACAGTTAAGAGTTACCTACATTTACTTTACAACAGTTCCTACAAAACAAAACTCTCCGCCCCAGCAACCAATTAATTACAACCAAGAACACAGCAAGACTTAAAGATCATAAAATGAAAGGACGGCATAATAAAAGCTGGACTTTTATTTTGCAGTTTCCCTGTGAGGAAAGAGCAGGGACAATGAATTTTGATCAGACCGGCTCTGGGACCCAGCAAACTATCCATTCAGTGAGTACCAGAGGGTTTTTTTTCCCCAGGGAGTAACAAAACCAGGGCTTTAACTGACCAATCACCTGTATCTATTGCCACAGTTAGGAATGAGGGGAGCTATAACTCCACTCCCTCGTATGCTTTCGTGGCGTGCTTAGAAACAACTTTTCTTTTACCTAAGAGGTATAAATTGAACTACGCTGCTATTTCTTCGCAACACAACAGTTTCAATGGTTAATGTAAATCACTTCCCAGCACTGTGAAACGCATGTGGGTTTACACACTCTCCACTTCACTTCGAACATCATTATGAATTCAGCAGGAGCACACTTATCATCTGAGCGTGTGTGTGTGTGTGTGTGTGTGTGTGTCCATTCGACCGACCACTTTATTTAATTACGAGCCATCATGGTTACACACAAATGTATTGCTCACTCACTCTTTCAAGTATTCATGTCAAAATGTTCATTAGAAACAATTCTGAACCCAGGAATCCAATTCTAGGCAAGCCCATAACGGTAATTATATTTCGACTCGTTATTGCCAATAATAATTACAATAATAATAATAATTGGACGAAGGAACATAGGACGACCGAGGAAGAGACAGAGGGGCCAACTTCATCTTGAGAATTAAGGAACAAGAAACACGCCTAACCCTTCAGGAACATGGTGATGAAGATGAATAATAATAATTGTAATAATAATAATAATAAGTAGTAGTAGTAGTAGTAGTAGTAGTAGTAGTATGGCGTCATTCAGTATATGTAGTCCTAAAGCTTTGTACAGCCACAGATCCCTGAATAATTCAACAATGTAGATGTAGTTTCCAGGAAAGTGTGACACCAAAATTCGACGGCAAAATACGTTTTATAGTGCGTCTGTGCAAAAAAATCTGGCTTCATTCATTTTTTTCCAAATTATATCGAGCGCAATAGATCGACCTTTTTATTTCGTTGGCGATATAAAACTCCTGTACAGCTTGTCCCCACGTCTCAGAGATTTGCTAGTTTGTGTTATAATCTATAATAACTGAAATTTCCACTGCGATTTTGCGCGTTGTGTTTGGTTTGAATATAACGCAGCCTACTGCGCAAATACAACGATCTGGACACGAACCCAAGCAAGTTACAGCTATATTTCTGTATTTACCCTTCTCCCCTATAACAAGCAGTTTCAGAGATACGGAACGTGACGGGCGGACGGACATGCAGACGGACAGATACTGTGGATTCTGACGATAACCGAGTAATTGTCTTTATCAGAAACAGGCTATCTGTAACGATACATTCCACAAATACACACACACACTCATGCAATGCTCTAAATATGTTTCCAGCTATGTGTATAATGATTTACACTCACCCTCTCTGCCACACATTCAGTACAATGGACTGTGAGTTCTCTATTGACAGAGAAAAGGGAAAAAAATTCGAGCCCAGAGCGAAGTTCCCACCTACGACATTTCGGCCATTGACCGGCTATCAACTCGTAAGTTAGAAGTTTAAAATGTACTGCCGAATCTTAAACACAAACTTCCACTCTAAAGTGATTTCTGTGTTCATACGATTGTCTTAATTTTTTTATTGTATATTGCAAATTACAATCTACTCAATTAGATAGAGTAATTAGTAAGGTTGAAGTAAGAAAAGGTCGTGAGGCAGGCACCATCCATCAGTGGGTCACTGGAGTTGTGTTATTGAACTGTCTTCCGGCCATAATCGTTTGAGTCTGTCGACTGAGGGGTTGAAGAGAGCTCTGATCAGCTGATTGCTGTGCTCAGTGCTGCAGTTTTTGTATTTGTTGGCGTTGATTCGAACCATTTTCGTGACGTACGGGATTTCGAAGTCACTGTGCAAAGTTTGGTTGGAGACGTACTGGGGGGCAAAGCTGATCATTCTGAGCATTTTTGACTGGAATGTTTGGAGGATCTTGGTGTTGGATGGCTTGCGATTGCTTTAAATATGGTTAAGTATTTTAACGAAAGCAAAGATGTTTTCAAGACACACACAGTCAACGGTGTACATCAATATTTACAGTCACACACAACACACTACTTTGCAATCATTTATTACCTGGAAAATAATATCTACCCCTAGTTTAGGTCACCGTCGCCGGTCCCAGTGGCCGCGCGGTCTAAGGCGTAGGTCTGCCTACTGTGATTGTGTTTTCGAATCTCACCGGGGGCATGGATGTCCGTCATGAGTGTTGTGTGTTGTCACGTAGAGAGGTCTCTGCGACGAGCTGATCACTCGTCCAGAGGAGTCCTGCCGACTGTGGTGCGTCGTTGTGTGTGATCTAGAAACCTCGTGATTTAAAAGGCCCTAGTCCACCCGGGGGCGGGGGCTGTTGCGCCAAAAACAAATAAATAGTTCATCATCAGAAAATTATACGAGAACATGGATATGTATAGAAACTAAGTGCCATGAGGTAGGAATGCTCTCTTTCCCATTAAAAATGCATTTAAAATGTACACATTGCATAAAGAATATACAGACGAACAGTAAACCTAACACAGTGTTGTGACTGAAATACCATGACTAAACATGAGTAACAAAATCAGGTAAGAGAAAAGAATAGATTAAAATTTTGAATTGAGCCGAAACACATGATACTGAACAATAAGATGCTACGTACGTGTTAATCAGACCGAACGTCACGGTCGAATTAATAAAGGACACAATGAAGATAAATTTCTGAAAAGAAGGTTTTAAAATTATATTAAAAAAACAACAATAATGTGTAAAATGCAGAATAAAACACATAATAAATGTTGTAGCTAGTTAGTACTGGATACTGAGATGGGGGTGAACAAGAGCTGGAAGCAGCATGGATGATGCAAATTTAAATGTTCCGTGTTAAGTTCTGTAGTTAAGCATGAGTCTTGTTCTTACACTGTGGATCGTCTTGGGTCTTACATAGCGTTCGGAAAGTAGATCTGTCTGTATCATTAGTTAGAAACGCTTCTACTCAGTTCAATCCTAGAAGAAGCCATTCCCGCGATTGACACTAAGTCCTTACAAGGGACCAGTTCAGCAGCGAAATATCCGACTACTGAAGGACTGGGTTTGACAAAACCCAAGATGACGGACTATTTTAAAGACTATAGTCATGTTTATAGTACAGATCATGATATCCAGGAATTTCACTGGGTATTATTACCAGACTGCACCACCACAGAAAAAAGATATTACGTGATTTACCAACATTTTTAATATTCAAGATTTGTAAATTTTGTCCAAAGTGTATTGAAGTTTTACATTCATCTCAGAACAACCAGCGACTTCTGCTCCATACAGCCTAAACTGATTGGGTTTTATAATCTAGATGAAAAGTGTTCACAGCGCGGTACGGACTGGGCCTTTAAATAAAGCGGTCTGCGCTTCGTCTTTAAAAGTTTAAGGGAATAGAAATTCCAGATACCCTGGCACTGAAGACTGTCACACTTAAATCCTACAAAATGTGTACGGAATAAATACGCGTACAAGTAAACTTACTAACAAAGCCGACTTCCGATGAAATAAAAGTCACTGGAAAGGTATTCGAACAACCGTTGGAAAGGCCAACAGACTACACTAACAGGATCCACGATCGAACAGCAAAACCTTCCGTTCGTGGTAGTAATATTGACGATGGCTACGACGTGTCTTGTGGAAACATTTGAGATAAAAGTACCAGAGTTGATTGTTGTTAGTGTCCTTTAACGTTCTTTGGTGGAGGCAAATGATTTATTGCATACACTGAAAAGGATATGCAGTCATGAGGAAAGAAACAAACAAGAGTACAGATTTGGTGTGTATTGGACGGTGGATCGTCTTGATAACTGAAGAATAAAATCCAACTAGATACCACTTATTACTTTATTATGCTTATGTTAGGTTCAACATATTTCGGGCACCATTATGCCCATCATCAGGAGCTCACGACGATAGCGTTGGTTACCACATAGGCCGTCTGGTTCTCGAGTTGCTGCTGGTTGGGAGTTAAGTGCAGGCAGGATGTATGAGTGTCCGGACCGAAGGCTTCGGTCCGGAGGCTGTAACACAGCCATCGGTCCGGACATTCATTCATCCTGCCTGCACTTAACTCCCAACCAGCAGCAACTCGAGAACCAGACGGCCTATGTGGTAACCAAAGTTATCGTCGTGAGCTCCTGGTGATGGGCATAATGGTACCCGAAACATGTTGAGCCTAATATAAGCATAATAAAGTAATAAATGGTATCTAGTTGGAGTTTATTCTTCATTTTTCAAGAACACAAATAATTTATTTACAACGAATTTGATATTATTTTGTGCCATTCTGCGGAAGCGTTATCTAAAAAAAATATATTTATATTTCACGCCAATACATCTGTAAATATACATTTTCATACTCAGTACTACTTGGTACAGTCTCAACATCGGTTGTCATGAGCAGAATCTCGGCAAAATTGAAGTTGCCTTGAAGAACACTGCATTTCCCTAAAACAAGGGAATTCTTAATGTCCTGGAGTTCAGTCAGCACAAAATAAAACTGGAAACGAAATATGTTTTAAAGAAACAGGGTGAGGAAAGGAGTGTTTCTACTGCAATATAAGACAGACTACAGTGACACAACGGTCCAATGGTGCTGACGAACTGATCTGTTGTGTCGTTTAACTGCTGACTGATATTAGCCATGCCTGCAGCGAGATGACAAACATTCTAACACCGTGCGTACTAGATTTATTGAGCACAAAACTGGGGTTTCAGGTTGCTGTCTTTAGGTCAGAGAAAGTATTTGCAAATTCTATGTACCATAAACCCTACGAATGTGTACTGTACAAAATGCAGCACTTGAAAAAAAGGGTGCAAAATTGTCTATACTTGTGTGTTGGTTGACCTTTTCAAACTTCTGTGTGAGAC
>Ga0131853_10019958_pt1 | contig 12193 bp, 10 predicted proteins | sample TergutLab28metaG_FD_92764 | JGI IMG/M metagenome (GOLD analysis project Ga0131853, IMG submission 92764) | Labiotermes labralis P1 segment gut microbial communities from Petit-Saut dam, French Guiana - Lab288 P1 (version 2) (version 2) | ecosystem: Host-associated > Arthropoda: Insects >...
ATATATATATATATATATATGTATATATACTCACCCCCTTCTAGTCCGAGGTCATGGAAGAGTAGAGCTATACCTCTACCCACCCTCTGGACCTCACCGGGCCTGTAACGGGATCACTTTAACTTTATATATATATATATATATATACACGCACATACATATATGCCTGTTCTGTCTATATTTTTACACACACTTCGTAAACGAAGATGTTGATAAATTGTCCAGTTAAACCCCTTTTATTCTTATCACAACCGAATATTTTTAAATAACCTTACACAGACACATGGGTTAATTATTATTTACGTTACTCTTATGTTACGTAAGTCTTTCCGTGTATGAACAAGACAGGCATTAAGGGTATAAATGTAATATTGAGGCGCGATCGGGTAACAATTGTTGCAGTGGAAAAGAAGTATTATATATCATGAGTGTGTCTGTAGCCTTATTTAACCATCATGCTATGTGCATGAGCCATATTATATTGTAATCTACGGCCTGTCTGGCTGTACCGCGTTTTCCCCCAGTATCTCTTAAACGGCACGTCTTTCGGGAAAATGTTCTTGTACACAAAATGTGTTTTGATTTCCTCTACAAATTTGTCTGAAACATTTCTCATTCTCAGAAGAACTGCGCAAGATATTATCATAAATATACAGAGGTCTTCATGTAAAGTACCCGTAATTCTTGTCTGGATTTAATGAAACTTTAAATTTCTCGACAGATTTTAGTAAAATACTCAAATATCAAATTTTATTAAAGTCCGTCCAGTAGGAGCGGAGTTGTTCCATGCGGACGCACGGACAGACAGACAGACAGACAGACAGACAGACAGACAGACATGACGACGCTATTACACGTAGTTTTTTTTTCGCAATTTTGCGAAAGAGCCTAAAAAGCTACCGTAACATTCATACTACTTTTACATATTAATAATTGCTATTATTTGGAGAAGGACGATCCTGGTGGCCGCGCGGCCTAAGGAATTGGTCTGCGGTCGCTCGCCTGTTGGGAATGTGGGTTTGAATCCCGCGGGGCATCGATGTTTTTTTCTTGTAAGTGTTGTGTGTTGTCAGGTAGGGGTCTCTGCGTTGGGCTGGTCACTCGTATAGAGTAGTCTCACCGATTGTGGTGTGCTTAAATTAGGGTTATCGTGAAGCCTCGATAATGAGGAGGCCCTGGTCCATTAGGGGGCTGGTGCGCCATAAAAAAATAAAGGAAATGAAGGAGAAGAAGCTGCATTCAGCTTATTGCTTGTTAGGCGCTGTGTTACTAGCATGAAAAAACCAAGGCTGTATAATGTAGGAAATTTAATTATTGTCAAGATGCCTACGTGGCAGTTAATGTTCACCAGATGCCATGCTGTAAGCAGAGACGGCAATGTTTCTTTATTTTTAAAATGTGTTCCTCATTTGCCGCATCATTAAAACGCCAAATCAACTTAAATTACTTTTACTTCCCAAATAGAGCCCATCAATTAATTTATATCGAGGAAAACCTTCATGGGCGCTTTAAACGCCAAGTTCTCCTCTCTAATACGTCCATGTCTTTCTTTGAGGTCGATGGATATCTTTTCACTGCTGTACAACCGGAAGGTCGCGGATTCGATTCCGGATGGTGAAACTGGAATTTTTCATTGACATCATTTGCGCCACACTAGGGACATGGGTTCAACTCAGCCTCTAACAGAAATGAGTACCGGGAATATTTCTTGGTGGTTAAAGGCGGCCGGTGCTAGGGTTGACAAACTTACCACTTTCATGTGCCGGTTGTCTTGAAATCTGTGAAGTTCAAATTCCTGGAAATTTCTGTGTCTGTCCAGGCCTGTACAAGGATTGATTTTTACTGAAAAACTGCAACTAAAATCTGATAATTTTGAATTTGTCGTTAATTTTAGGCAATAAACTGTGTACTTTGGATCCATATTGCTAAAAGACAACTGTGTTCTTCTGGGAAAATATATCGTGTCACTGGTTAGTGGGTTTTCGACGTTTTGGAGGAAAGTAGCCCTTTTATCATCAGGGGTCTCTAAGAACATTTCTTCGAAACGTCGGGAACTGAATAACCAGTGGCGGGCCGTCATAATCTCGCAAGAAGTGTTTCCTCAACCACACCGCGTGCGTCATTCCATTCCTTCTGCCTTCTTCTTCTTACAAAGCGCTACAACCTGTACAAGGTTCTGGCTTGCTCAACTAATTTCTTCCAACTATCTCTATTCTGTACTACTTTCTTCTAACTGCTTACGTTTATGCTCTTTACATTTTCCAAAATGCCATCTTCCCAAGGTGTTTTAAGTCTTCCAATTGGTCTTTTAGACATGGGTTTCCATCTTTTGATGATCTGCACATTATTATCCTCGGCAATACCCAACCAGTTTAATCTCTGTTTTTTAATAAACCCGATTATTTTTTGTCCTTTTAATATTTCGTTGATTTCTTGATTAGTTTTAATCCTCCAGTAGGCATCATCTGTTCTTGTAGGACCAAATATTTTCCTCGTGATCCTTCTTTCGAAAATCATCAATTAATTTATAATATTTTCCTTAAGTACCCATATTTCGGAAGCGTAAGTGACTGTTGGGCGAATTATTTAAGTGGTATAAAGTTGTAGTTCGACATTTCAGGATATTAGTTTTGATGTGAATAGTTCTTTTGTGAACATGGTATGCCCTACTTCCTGCTACTATTTTTTCTTTAATTTCTTCCTCAATGCAGCTGTCAGCATTCATAATTGATCCCAAGTATTTAAATGACTGAATTGGGCTGACCCAGGATAGAGACAGGTGGCGGACGCTTGTGAGAGCGGCAATGAACCTTCGGGTTCCGTGAAATGCGGGGAATTTCTTGACTAGCTGCAAACCAGTTAGCTTCTCAAGAAGGACTTTGCACCATGGAGTAAGTAAGTAAGTAAATTCTTCTCCTATATTTTAATAGGTAGGCTGGACTATTTTCCTAGTACAATACAGATATTTGGTTTCATCGTTATTTACTATTAGTCCAGCATTATCGCCTCATGTTTGAGTTTGCAGAAAGTATCAATTGAGATTTGCTTTGTTCTTCCAATTATTACGATGTCGTCTGCGTAGGCGCAAATCTTAAATGATCTGTACTGCTGCTCACCCAATATTGTGCGGGTGATAAAATCGAGAAGAATGAGGTGGGCTGGGCATGTGGCGCGTATGGGTGAGGAGAGGGGGTGTATAGGGTCTTGGTGGGGAACCGGAGGGAAAGAGACCATCGGGGAGACCTAGGCATAGGTGGGTGGATAATATTAGGATGGATCTCCAGGAGGTGGGATGTGGGTATGTGGACTGGATTGGGTTGGCTCAGGATAGAAACACGTGGCGGACGCTTGTGAGTGCGGTAATGAGCCTTCGGGTTCCGTGAAATGCGGGGAATTTCTTGACTAGCTGCAAACCAGTTAGCTTCTCAAGAAGTACTCTGCACCATGGAGTAAGCAAGTAAGTTGTATTTCCTCGGACCTCTATTTCTTCTGCCTGTTCTTCTATTTTGAAGTACTTGACGATCACCTGCCGCACTGACTTTCTACTTTCGTTAAGGTTTCCACAAATAACCTAGTTAACATCTAGAGAAATTGTAACAAATGAAGTAAAACAGACGACAAATGTTGTCTGCTGTAGCTGGAAGAGTCCACTCATCGAGTTCAGCAATGCACGTATGACATAACATTAACGGCAGTTTCGCGTAATGTTCGTTTTTTCTTTACTGTACTGTCAGCCTGATAGCATTTCACTCGAAAGTAACGCTTCTGTGGTGATTTAAATTCGCCGACGACGGAAGCAAAACTTAGGCCTTCATGTAACGTGTTCGATGTGTTTGCCCGATTTTACCCAAATTTAGATTTTCTCGGTAAGTTTTCATAAAAGTCTCCCAATATAAAATTTCGTGGCAATTTGTTAAGTGGGAGCTGCCATGATACATGCGGACAGACAGGCTGGCATAATGAAGTTAATGACAACTTTTCGCGACTATTCGAACACGCCTAACACGAAAATGAACCGTCATTTTTCATAAAAGACGAAGTGTTTAATGGCTAGTTGAACGTCTCTTGCATTCTCAAGAAAGTCTCTGCTTACGTAGTTAGCAGGATCTTGATAGCGCTGTTGATTAGTGACTGTGCTACCGGCTGGATAACAGAAACTGGTGGTCCACTTCACTTATTCTTAACCTCGACACGAGACAGAAGCGAGTTTTTAACCCTTTAAACGCCGAGTTAAATCCCATCTGCCATCTGCTGGCATTATTAGGCTGTCACCATATTCTCCACGTTAGCAGGATAAGAGTTAATTCACGCACCGACCGCTTTACTCCCGGTCCAAGAACTAGCAGTTACGATTCAATAAGTGGCCGGTTAATATCCAAGAATGGTTTGGAAATTTTAAGCTCAGAAAAAAGTTTGCACCAGCCTGGAATCGAACCACGTTTCATCGGATCTTTAGCCAATTTCCTATTGAATACACCACATGAAATAATGTGTCTTCTGTTGTGGCCTTTGTGTTCCATTAAGTTGATGAAATTCTTGGCCACCCAGTCCTCATTAATTATCCCATACATGACTCTGCTCCATGCAGTTTGTGTAACCACAGAAGTGCGTGTGTACATTTGAGTTATCGGATAGCAGACATAGAAGCAATGCTGGTTGAATGGAAATATAATGGATCCGGAGAGGAGGAATGTTTTAGCGATAAAGTATATGTGTCGGAATAACATGTGAAAATAAAGGACAGGCTACAAGAGAATTTCAGTCCTGTAATAAGGTAAATTTATGTACACTGCTGTGTACACAAATTATCTACTGCCTTATTATTATGTATTACGGCCTTGAATTGAAAAATTTTCATCTCCTTTCTTAGAGTTCCATGCACAGTGTCTCGCCGTCTTGTTGGATGCTGCATGTCATGAGCAGATGGCGCACTGTCATTAAGTTGCATGCAAACCTTCAGGAGATTTGACAGCACGAGTGGGAGGAAGTTCAGTGAAGCATTTGTTGTTTCACATAGTCAGCCTATTGCGAAATCTTATCATTATGGAGCTTAGTTAAGCGTACGCAGAACTTTTGAATGTTTAACCAGTTTCGCTCATAACCTCTGTTCTCCTTTCTTTACTTTGTTGTGTCAATTCCGTGCCTTATAACCGTGATTATTTGGGAATATTATAACGAAATATTCTTCCTTACTTTAGAAATAAGTCGGCTCAGGTGGTGCAGGTAATCTTGAACAACCTGACGCAGCTGCCAGCCGAAGAAAATGTAATAGAAAAACTCATCGCAAAGGCCTCAGGACATATTTTTAAAATAGTGGGTCCTTAGGTGTTGTTATGTAGAATTCTTAATATAGCAGCAAACTTGTCTTGCATTAATTGAAATATTTATTAATTCATGGTACTTTAAACAAGTATCAAGCATTTTCCTACATTTATATCGTTTCTCCATCTCTTTCTTTCCGCTTCTAGCCTACTTTCTACAAGATAATCGCAGATTACATGAAAGGAAAACGGAGATTGTCGATTGTCCACATTGTACACTGCTTTGCACCATAAATTCAGTTTGTGTGATTTAATATATGAAAGCAAATACTTAATAAAGTTAAAAATATTATGATACTATTACAGTGAACATAGTAGATTGTTTGGGCTGAAAGTTTCAACCCACTCCGAAGTATTTAGAGTACCGAGTTTGATGCCATATTTCTCAAGTTTCTTAGAAGAATAAAATGTGTTTGTCAGTAATTACTGTATATGATCTTTAGACAGGATTGGAAATATGTCCTGCAATATTTTGTAGTCAAGGGGTGCACAAATTCAGGGCCTCTGTCGCCCAGACAACTAACTTTGTATGGTGCCGCCTCATATACATATATATGTGTATATGGGCCCTCAGTATGGAGCTTGCTTCTTGTCGCTCCTATGGCGCCTAGAATTGGTGAGATGTCTCTTAGATTTTTGAAATTTTGTGGACTCCTGGTGGAGGTTTCATAATATGTACACCAGCTAGTGCAAAATATAAAATTGAGGTACTGAATCACCCAGTGGCAAAATGCTGGACACTCAGCTTGATTAACGCAGAGAAAGGTATCAAGTACTTATCGGATTTTATTTCCTGGCGCTGTAGATACGCAGTTACCCTTAGTAAATATGTCGCTGGTACAGGAAGGAACACATCGTTGTCTGTGGTTTCACGGATATAGATGCATGACCAGAGTTGACTGCCTAGAGCCAAGTAACATTAAAAAAGAAACCCGCCTTCGAAACTGTGCACCGTTCAGGAAGAGCATCATGTTTATCACAAGGAAGGACGTTCTTTCGAAGTCTTAGCAGAACAACCGCAAGAAACAAATTCAGAAAACCTGTCATGAGATAGTTCATTTCAAAACTCAAATACCAAAGATGCTGCCACGGACGGGCATATTTACAGAAAATGCCTAAGGAGAAAGCTGAAGTCTTTTTCGTAATGGTACGTCACCCGGACTCTTTGTCACATAATTGGACAAAACGAGTGTCGCTTGAAGCTATTCTGTCATTCCATCATCTCTAGTTCTCGACACTTGTAGACTTCTCGTACATTTTCAAAAACATTACACACGTTTCCTTATTTGTTAAAAGATTAAATGGGATTTGCTCTTCGTTACAAGAAGCCATCCTTCAGTAACTTCCAAGCTTGAAGTAAGACGTTCAGTACGATATCATGGATGTTTAAAAGGGATAGTGTGTACATATTTTTTTAAATTTAGGCCCATCGTATTATGAGAGACAGAGAGAGAGAGAGGGAGAGAGAGAGAGAGAGAGAGAGACAGACAGATTCCTGCCGCATGCAATTTAGACACAATCGAACAGTTTTCATTAGACTTGATAGTAAAATCACACATTTGAAGAGAGCCAACGCTGCATTTCTCAAAATCTTACACATATTTTTAACAACATGGCAGATGCTGTAATATGAGAGGCGGAAATATTATACGGTAACAAATCTGCAACAAGCAAGTGAAAGTTTTATGAAGGTACTACATCTGAAAAGATGGGCCGGGTGGCTCAGTCGGTATAGCGACTGACTACGGGCTTGACGGTCCGGGATCGAATCCCGGTGGAGACGAGAATTTCCTCCCTTCCAGACCGGCCCTGGGGCCCACCCAGCCTACTGTACAATGGGTACCGGGTCTTTCCCGGGGGGAAAGTGCGGCCGGGGCATGCTGCTGACCACTCACCCTCTTCTAGTGCCGCGGTCATGGAAGAGTAGAGCTATACCTCTATCCACCCTCTGGGCCACACCGGGCCTGTAACGGCATCACTTTACCTTTACTACATCTGAAAAATGTAAAATAACAACATGGCGACTGCACAAAACTATTCTAGCTGTCTGTTTCATAGCAACAACCGATGAACCACTGAAAATACTTTCGTGAAATTTATTAGGGAGATAGATCTTAAATACGCCTATACATTTTATATACACTCGTAAATATGACGACGATGCAAGTGAGATTGTATACGGCACACTTAACGGACAGCTATCGACAGTTTAAACGTTTTCTTACATAGAATGTACTTAGATAGGAACATGAAGCTATGCAGTGGTAAAGTAAGCGTCAAGAGATGTGTTCAGCATCACCAGCATCACCTGCGGCAAAAATACGAGGTATTTCCTGTAATTTTCGAGCTGATATAAATGGGGCCGTGGACCAGCTGACAAACACGTAATGCATGTTTTCCAAACATTATCGAAAGTTATCAATTTATACCGACGACCAATCAGTTTTGATCAATAGTACACTGCAAATTCGCTTTATTTCCAGCTTCCATTTGATTCAGAACTCCGTTCTTACTCTTATTAAGGAAACTTTAGACGTTTATTTGTCCACACGAGAGTACGGCGTCTCCTTGACAACGGAAGATTAACTACTTCTCCATCGCGGGATTACAGCCTCCTGTAACGATGTGCTATTCACAAAATACGTTTCGTGTTCTGCGAACTCCAGACACTTTAAGCTTTAACATTCAAAACCCTACATTACACAGCTGTAGTGAAAAGGGATTTGCAATTCTTATAGTTGTGACTGAAATTAGCTATCTTTTGTGACCTTACGACATATATGATGGTCGATCTGAAAATAAGTTTGCAATTCACATATTTTGGCTTCTTTATATTCAACTATAAAAACAACAGTTCAGATTTAAATGTACCGCCATCACGCTACTTTCCCACAGAGTCCCTGCGAAGATAAAGGCATTTTTATTGTGGTGGGCAGAGCTCTCTTTGTCCCGCTCATGGCTGTTCTTATCCTGTGTTATGAGCCGTTGTCACAACTGTATCCACCTCGCAATAATCTTTAACTCTGTGGTTGCATAGATTTTATTGTCTCTTTCACCGCTGGGAAAAGATGGTTAACCGCTTAGTGATAAATTCCTGTAATATAATCAGAAACAAAATTACGAAATTGTTAGACACTAAAATTTACTTCAGTACAACGCTCATAATTTAGTAAGTAAGTAGTAACGTTTCGTGTTTGGCAAGTTTCTCCGAAACTTTCATGCATAAAATATGACGACTTGTATCTCAGAAGATAAGCGCATCCGTCTTACGGTAGAAAACTTGTTCAGTTTTGATGAAGCTCTCGCTTTAGAAGTTTGAACGGACCGTTTTTTGATAGACTAACTACTAGTTTCTCAAGAAAATTATGCAGTAGGCACTGGAGGAAAAGGAATAAAACAGAGTCACTTGTTAACCGTAGTTTAGGGTAAGAATGGTGTGAATTTTCTTCTGTCATTTTCAGGGAACGATATGTAACAGCACCTTTTCCTGTCCGGCTGCGAACGCGCTTTCCACAAACAACGACATAGCGGATCTAATTAGGTCCTCTTGTTTAATCATTGTTGGGCTATATTATGTGCACCAAATGGGCACCTTTGTTTTGAAAACATTGGTCTGAGGTGTTATTTCAAGAAGGGAAATAGCTTATACTTGTACATTACTATGGAAGCATGCAGTATTTAGAGAAGAAGGTTCTGGAAATAAGAACCAATATGGAAACAAATTAGAAAGGTAACGAATCATTTTCATGTCCTTTTAGCCATTTAAACATTACTACTACTACTACTACTGCTACTGAAAGCGGGTAAAACTCTCCTTTTACATTGCAAGCAGGCACAGAGGAGAGGCAGAATTATAGCTTTACCAATCATCGACCCGGGTGCTAGAAGGGGTGGGTGCAAACTGCAACACCTCAGCCGTTTCACCCTGGGGGAAAAACAACCGATACCCACTGTACAGGACTTCAGGATCGGTGTGAAGAGGCCAAGAAAATATTTCCTCCACCGGAAATCGAACCCAGGACTGTCCACCTTGTATTGAGTCGCTAAAAAGTACGCTATCCCAAGCCCTACAACAATTAATACTACTACTACTACTACTACTACTACTATTACTATTAGTATTATTTCTGCTATATGCTACTAATACTATATGGCTTAATATTGATGATCTGTAACATATCACATTCAATCATCCCCAACTTACATCCTGTCGACTTACTTCCTTCCGCACTTGCATATTTTGCCCCCAGACCCATTATATTAAGCCAAGCGCCAAAATTCATAGAGCAATGATGAAGATGTCTTAGAGGTGATGAACGACAATGATCAGAATCTGATTAGAAAATCAGACAGAAAACTATGAGGCCGCTTCAGTGCTGTAAGGAGATTTTGAATGAGAAGAAGTCTTTGTCTCTCTAGCCAGACTTCATTGCTTGATTTCTTCATGTCAACTTCAGGCACTCGTGCATGGTCACCTGTTCTGTAGGACATTGGCGATGATGATCCAGATTTCCTGCCTACAGTTCAAGAGGAAGTGCCTCGCCCTTTAACTGTCGTTTGTTTGTCGTTTCCTATTTATTGTAAATTTTTCTTAATTTTGAATATGTCTTTCTTTTTGGTCAAAGTAGAATGTATGGGACCACTATCCCCACTTTAATGTTGCGTCTATAGGAAATTCTGTCTTGGCATACGTCATTTCGACTAAAGTTACCGATCTTGGAACCAATTACGCCATAACTTCGGAGAATGATTATATTTGTAAAAGCGCAAAAAATAGAAGTTTATGACTCGATTATGTTCCCAGTTTTATGGAAGTCTGCGAAAGAATCTTGCACACTGTATTTCTAAATGTTATTAAATTATTGGGTTATAATTTTACGGTACATTAATGTAATATTAACAACAAAAGACTTGTAGAAATGGAAGCCTGTGCTAAAGTAATATATTTTTTGATTTCTTTATCGAAAAGTTCTCCAATGCTTGTTTTATTTAACCATTCTTTCCGTATGACGCAGTAGAACGTTGAATGATAGCATGATAAGTCGATAAGGTGTATGGAAAGAACAGACATAATTTGAGGTATACAATTGTGTTTTCAAAGAGAACATGAAACGACAAAAAAAACGCCGATCAAGGAAGTGGTTCTAAAGGGAGATTTTAATCTATGAATTTCCAAATAGGAAACAGGTACGGTACTTACGTCACAGCAATGTTTGGTTTTATATTTCACTATTTTACTGCTCTGTAGTGTTATTATATATCTCGTTTTAAGGATTATTCACATACACCTAATTTAAAGTTCGTGTGTTCCTGCACTTAATTAAAAATGATGTAATTAAGTCATAGGTAGAGTAAACTATAGATCCAGGCATTCTCAGTTGTAACACTAGAAGGCGGTGAGTGTTCAGCTTTATGCCAATGTCGCATTATTCCTGGGGAGTATTACTTCCGGCGTCCGAGTGACAAAGGGCTGAGTGGACTTCATAGTCGCCAAGGTGCAGACGGGAAGAGAAAAATTCCTGACATACCGAAAACAGGAAAAGAGTCTGTGTGCGTTAAGTCTGTAGTGTGGTCACTACATTATGCAGTACAGGCTGGTCTCGCTTTACGCCAGCGATACCTTCCTTTAAAACGTCGTGCAAATCAAACAAAAGACTAACATTTAAATCAGCGTGATTCCTGGAGTTTAGGGGATAGCCAACCTTATCCTATAAGGTGTGTGACAATACCACTAGTGGATACGGACCTGTAGAGAGCATTTATGTACTGTATACATTTCCATGCAATATATTTATTTATTTTAAATGCAATGGAAATGTAAGAGACTCACTTCCTTAACTTCTTGGTAAGGTTCATTCCGATTGGACTGTGGTAGTCTTGCTACAGAAACACTATAGGTCCTGGCTTATTACTTTCTTTAATTCTATCTTCATTATTACGCAACGTAAGTAAGCTACAATGAGACAGCCTAACTTTGTGGCATATGTTAACAATTCATTCACCCGTTTCAAGTAGGCTTCTTACGTCTAATGTCTCTTCAGTACCAGTTCTCTTCCGTCGATGTTTCACTTAGATTGCACTAGGTGATGTGAATTGACGTTTCTCACTCATTTTGGATAAGGAAAAGGAATGTTGCAGAAGAGGAAACTACATGACCAGGGTGATTATATTACTAACGTAATCAAACCATACACGTGACTGACAGCGTGACAGTGACGTCATTTTTTGCTAGCCTCTAACCCAAAACAAGGGCGACCACGGTTCGTGTATGACAAATCGCGTTAAAACAAACGTCGCGTAAATTCGAAAAGTTTTATAAATTTTCAAAACTTGCCTGTCCTTTTCAAACAGTGGTACCTCCTGCCACTTGGGAGGGGGGGGGAGGTACGCGAAAAATTTGGAACAATTTTTTTTAAATAATTTAAATTTATTGACGTCAATTGCACTAATAAATTTATTTTAAATATATGGAAATGTAAAGAAAAATCTTTACATATTTTATACCAAGGTACTGTTTTATTGTTCGAATATAAATACAGGCTCTCCTTTGTCGTTTACATCGCGTTACATTAGAAAAGTAGCAAATGAGAAATTTGAGGTTCCCACAGCGAAGCATACAAGAAAAACAATATCTTCAATGTGGGCGTCAATATTTGCAGTACCTAGCGGTATGCGTAAATGTATTGTGACGGCGGTACATGTACATTTGTATTGTGACAGTTGTACATGTATATTTGTTTTGTGACAGCGGTACATGTACATTTGTATTGTGACAGCGGTAAATGTACATTTGTATTGTGACAGCGGTAAATGTACATTTGTATTGTGACAGTGGTACATGTACATTTGTATTGTGACAGCGGTACATGTAC
>Ga0131853_10019959_pt1 | contig 12192 bp, 6 predicted proteins | sample TergutLab28metaG_FD_92764 | JGI IMG/M metagenome (GOLD analysis project Ga0131853, IMG submission 92764) | Labiotermes labralis P1 segment gut microbial communities from Petit-Saut dam, French Guiana - Lab288 P1 (version 2) (version 2) | ecosystem: Host-associated > Arthropoda: Insects >...
ACGCTTGTGAGTGCGGTAATGAACCTTCGGGTTCCGTGAAATGCGGGGAATTTCTTGACTAGCTGCAAACCAGTTAGCTTCTCAAGAAGGACTCTGCACCATGGAGTAAGTAAGTAAGTAAAATAGGATATCTACTACATTAGGCACAACTACATGTTTCGGCTGCTTATGCTGGCCATCTTCAGGTTGTACATGGACTTACCGAGTAGCTACACAACAGATACAACATAAGTGGGGTGTTTTTTAGGTGTGGGGAAGGGGTTTGTGTGGGACCGAGATCTCGTAGATAGACATAACATCCTAGACCTAGTACATAGATACCAGATATAACTAAGAATATAATATAATGAATCCCATTCTAGACATAGTTAGAAATTACGCATGAATAACCTAATGATACTATTCCAGACCATGCACCCACCACTGACACAAACGAGACCTCGGTCCTACACAAACCCCTTCCCCACACCTAAAAAACACCCCACTTATGTTGTATCTGTTGTATAGCTACTCGCTAAGTCCATGTACAACCTGAAGATGGCCAGCATTAGCGGCCGAAACATGTAGTTGTGCCTAATGTAGTAGATACCCTATTATACTACTAATAAATATAGTTGTGTTTTGACGATATATACACATATCACATTGGTTTTGTTATTATTATAACACAACGGGAATGACGCACCTAAAAAACGTCTAACATGCCTCCACGACCTTATACACCTGCATGCTCTTTGCTCACTTACAGTCGCATGGTAACCCCGTATCCTGCCCCATCAGACGACTTGAATTTCAACTATGACATGGAGACAAAGGTGAGAGGGAAATCATGTCGGTTGATAAGTACTTACCGACGTTTCGAATGAGCTTGCTTCCTCTTCAGGGTAGTCCAAAAATGCTTTCGATGTATGTGTCTCGTAGTTAGAAAGAGTGTAGACCAAGAAGAGTGGCTATTTATGATGTAGCCTGAAAATGGAGGCCTCAAGGTGCTTCGAAACATCCTATTTACAAGTATATACGGAATCATGTCTCAAAAGACTCGAACCTTCACGAACACTGCTATGAGAACCTGAAATTACACAGTGAAGTTTTTGTTGTTATGTCGGCACCGATTCTGGACCTGTGTAGTGAGTACCAGGGGTTCTTTGATTGGGGATAAAGCGGCTGCAGTGTGAGACTGTCAGGTGTCTGATTATTGGCAGCAGACAGGAATGTAGTGGAGCATATGGATGTATTTGTTGTGTTTCCATACTTCATTATCATTAAATATGCTACAGAGGACGGCATCAGGTTTGTGGTGCTGCACCTCTGCTTCTGAATTAATCTGCCTTTATTTCCTATCAATCAAAATTCAGAGCTTTATATTTAAATTACTCATTCTGTTATTAGACTCTGCATTAAAAGATCGGTGAATCGAATCACCTAAATCAAGAGCATGTCAGTGCAGAGACCTACATATTTGGGTAGTTTTCAATTAAACCAATCCACGCTGTATATATGTATACCAGTTAAGAACTGGGGAAAACAAAAATTATAGACAGAAACAAAAAAAATCCCCATTCCACCCCTTGTCTCTTTTTTTTTTAAGCTAGAGGGATTCCAGCAAGCATTTTACTAAGCTGATCCTCGCTGTAACTTCCCCTGCCCCCCCCCCGTCACTTCACCACCCATCACCCTGGCTGCCCCTTATCCTTTGCTTCCTACTACCCCTAGCTATCGGGTTGCCATGGATACAAATAACCAATTTAAGTAATCTGCTTCCATTGTATAATTTATGATTCGGTTTGTTGGCGGTTGGAAAGGCTACTGTGAAGCAAGTTGCTACTGAACGATCCGGAGGCGGAGGGGCTGGTGAAATGGTTACTCTCTCTCTCTCTCTCTCTCTCTCGCTGCAGTCAGATACCATCCACCAGTTAGCTGTATTGCTACTGTGTGAAAACTGAAGCCAATGCCAATGTTATTTTTGTCTCTTTCCGTCTCTCACCCATCCCTTTGCTGTTCTTTTTCCTCGCCCCTCACGTCAAAGTGAGAGAAAATGGGAATTTAAGGATAAGATAGGAATTGGTTGCCCGTGGAAGCTAGTTTTCATTTGGTAGGATTTTTTTGGAAGGAGAGTGGTTATCTAATACAATAGAAGGGGTTTGGTAGGGTTTGGGGAAACGTGGTCACATCTCTGTATTGTTGCTTTGATAGGAGTAGCGGACTGGGATTTTGTACTTAAAGGGTTGCGTGAATGTAAGGGGAATGACTTGGTTTTTATAATGTGTTTGTGAAGTCGCTGTTTTGACAAGTTAATTCATCCGATTTCTGTTGCAATCTTTTCTCGCAGTAGAGTGATTCAGAGCCCTTCCTCGGCAAACCGGATCCTACATCGAGTCGACCGAACACTTCGTCACACCACAGTGACTGGCATCTCTCGGCTTTGTTTCAAAAATTATCGTTGTGGTGGTTGCATATGAAAATATAAGCTGCAATTCTTTACATTTAAAATCGTCAGTATTGTGCCTCACACAATTAGCGAAACCGAATACAGGGAACGGATCGTGGAAGTCTCTAGGACTTTTGTCGCTTGTCTCTGCGCTAAGTCCATCGTGTAACTCCCCGTCCGAGGAATCCTGCTGTCTGAGTACGATTTTACTGCATGGATCATAGTCCTTCAGAAGATTTTAGGCACTCAGGTTGTCACAAAATGCCTATAAAATAGACCTCGAAGATGAATCATTATATTCACAACAGTAGAGCAGGCCGCGTCTTCGAACTATACATGTTTAATGTCCATTGTAATGTTTTCCTAAAATTTCCGCCCACCACCACCACCCGCTCCAAATTGTTTCGGTTCTTTTTTGATATTCAGATTACCGTGCATCGTGATATAATCTTATAATAAAACCAACGAGATGCACTAGTTTCTCAAATTTATTTTAGGAATAGAAATCTGTGTGTTTCGGACAGTATCTCTGTCCATCATCAGGAGTCTAGTACTGTACACACAGCAATAGGTATAGGTCATACAGGTTATGCTGACTGCTTGCTAGAGAAACTGTCCGAAACACGTAGAGTTCTATACCTAAAATAAATCTGATAAATTAGTGCATCTCGTTGGTTTTATTGTAACAATTGTTTCGGTTCGTCAGATTTTCTAATTAAAAGTTTATATACATGTCTTATTGCTGTCATGTATTATACATGTCTTGTCCATCTCTTGGATTTCAGCACATCAGTAATATCGCCTGGGCGGTAGACGTTATAAAACTTTTCTTTCAGTGTTACTCTCCTCTTCTGTTACTTCCTCCTTCTTTGGTCTAAATATTCTTCTCTGCACACTGTCCTGAAACTAATTGTTATGTCCTTCACTTGCGGTGACAAATTTTCACGTCCAAATTATACATCAGGTACAGCTACAATTCCATGTAGTTTAATCTGTAAGTCTTCCCTCTTTGGGAATCGTACGCAGCGTAGAGTGACCCTTGAAGATGGGATCGATAGGTTGTCCCGAAACGTCGGTACGGAACTACCACTCTGCATAAAATCCCAAATGAGCGCAGATCTTATTTACATCGCAACAGAAGCAAGACTGTGAATGCTGTAGATATTCGCGGATCGTGTCACGAACATTTGGAAAATCAGTATATTCATGTAAAGGTAAAGGTAAAAGGTAAAATGATCCCGGTGTGGCCCAGGGGGTGGGTAGATGTATAGCTCTACTCTTCAATGACCGCGGCACTAGAAGGGGGTGAGTGGTCAGCAGTACGCCCCGGACGAACTTTACCCCCGGGAAAGACCCGGTACCCATTTTACAGGAGGCTGGGTGGGCCCCAGGGCCGGTCTGGACGGGCGGAAAATCTCGTCCCCGCCAGGATTCGATCCAGGACCGTCCATCCGGTAGTCAGTCGGTATACCGATTGAGCTACCCGGCCCAGAGTATATTCATATACCTGAAATAAATTAACCTAAAATCATAGGATGTTGGTAAAATGTGGCTGTTAGCTCCACTAAGAGGACACATTCTAGTCTTGTATTATCACATGCCGAATATCTGTATTGCGTGAAGCCGGTACTCATATTTTGTGTCTAGAGCAAAATCGAAATTTCGATCGCATCTCACGTCATATTTGGTACTGCAGTATTTAGCACAATTATGAACAGAATTGAACACGAAATCTCCGGTCGGTGCCATTAATTCACGGTGTACGTAACAAAACGAAACGGATCCACTGCTGGCCCCCTTCCAGTAGGGGAACAGTTTATTTTTATCATAGTGTCTTCATTGAACATGAGTGAAAGAAGAGGCGTGCGAATCACAATGCAAGTCTCCCCATCAAACGCTTTCCTTCCCACATCTTTGCACCATCCCACCCGATCTCTTTTCCCGTTTTTTAATAGGGTAACCAAAAAATCACCACATCCTCCCTCTAGCCCACTACCATACACCACCAGCCGCTCAAAAATAATAAAAAAAACACCCACCATTATACGTGGCTTAATCCTCTCTTTCCCCGAAAAAAAATCCCTTGCGCTATAAAATTGAAATGCCCCCTCACCGCCGTCAACCCATCCCCCCCCCCGCCCCGCACCCCATCCCGGTGCTGGACACGGCGTAACCACAGAATTGTACGTGTGGGGTGGCTTTAGTTGTCCATGTCTACGCGTGGCCCCTAGTGCAATGAAATATGTGTTGGACATTGTGAAACAGGACCCCCTATTTCCGAGCCTAGTGTATGTACTGCCCAGTTGCGACCTGGGGGACTCCATATAAAGTAGGAGCGCTTGTGTCTTAACGTTTGCCAGTCTTCGGAATTTGGTCGGAATGTGGCGCATTTGGCTGAGGCACTGCGCTACAAGCCGGGAGGTCGCGGGTTCGATTCCCGGTGGGGCCACTGGAATTTTTCATTGACATAATCCTTTCGGCCGCACTACGGCCCTGGGATCGACTCAGCCTCTTAACATAAATGAGTACCAGGAATATATTTGGGGGGTAAAGGCGGCCGGTGCATAGTAGGGCTGACAAGCTTACCACCATGTGCCAATTTTCTTGAAATCTGGGAGCCTCAACCTCATGTAACCGTCAGGGTCTTTCCAGGCCTGTACAGCGATTACTTTACCTTTACCTTTACCATACTGTCGACGCGAAATTGTAATTACAGCTATGCGGAATAAAATTAATATATTACGACGTGTAGTTTTTTGGCTGTGAATTATTTCGCTTCGCACTCCTTAGACTGGCTGTACAACAGGATATTCACCAATATGCTTAATTTCATTTGCGACCGAAGTAATTTCTTGCTTGGACACGTATTTCCATGCTTGATCCTAACAGTGATATTGTCCCATTCACATACCGGCTACAGAGTAGCGAGTTTTTTAAGAACCGGTGACCTATTTGTCTTAAACTGTAACACTACTAACGATACCTGCAGAAAATGCCGAGAGAAATCCGAAACCATCCAGCCGGTTCATGTCTTGCACTAGCTGAAGTCGATAACACCCATCGTCACCATCAGGTACCCAATACCGTCCCAAAGAATGGGCTATGAAACGTGGACTGTCGAAGGGATCACCAATACTTGACAAACCATCAAAGGAACATACATGATATTTGTTGCAAGCTCCAGAAGTATACAGACTTCTATAATGAGTAGGGGTAGAAATTCATTTACGGCCCTCCCCCCCCCCCCAAAGAAAAACAAAAACTGTGTGACAATAGCGTAGCAGAATTTCACGAAACTCGCCCTTCGTCGGCGACGTGTTGTAGAGAACTGTAGGTAAAAAAAAGTAAAGTGCACCCTTGTACAGGCACTGAGGCTCTGTACAGGCCGTACGGCCCATAGGGGGAGTAGAAGTATAGCTCTACTCTTTGACCACGGCACTAGAAGGGGGTGAGGGGTCAGCATAACGCCCCGGCTGCTCTTTACCCCCGGGAAAGACCCGGTACCCATTGTACAGGAGGCTGGATGGGCTCCAGGGCCGGTCTGGACAGGTGCGGAAAATCTCGCCTCCCACCGGGATTCGATCACCGGACCGTCCAACCCGTGAGGGTTCCAGGAGGTTGAGGCTCCCAGATTTCAAGACATTCGACACATGAAGGTTGTAAGGTTGTCAGCCCTACGCACCGGCCGCCTTTACCCCCTAGGAAATATTCCTGGTACTCATTTCTGTTGGAGGCTGAGTCGACCCCAGGGCCATAGTGCGGCCGGAAGGATTATGTCAATAAAAAATTCCAGTGACACCATCGGAATCAAACCCGCAACCTTCCGGTTTGTAGCGCAGTGCCTCAACCAAGTGCGCCACCGCGTGCCCCCAGAGAACTGTGGGCCTACTGAATCTTATGATAAACCGATCTTTTCTTAGTGTACACACGGAGCGCCCTAGCCTTGGGATCCCTCGACCCAAATTAAGTCGAAGATTATGTCACCACCACAGATTTTTGGATACAGCATATTATAACAGTTCTTTTACATCTTATTTATATTGTAATTTTAATTCAGTTTTACCGTTATTTCTAATTACAGATTGACATCGCACTATTAACTTTGTATATATACACAAGCATATTTATATTTCCCACTTACGTATGACTGCTTGCAATATATGCTGTATACGCCCTTGGATTTTGTAGCTGCCTGAAAATGGCGATATCCTCTGGCCGAAACTTGTAGTAGCAGTGAATAATAAATATTGTGCATTGAATTGGAAGTGAAAATTTGTGTGCAATAATCGAGTTCAATATCCTGTAAAATGATGTGCTGTGACATCGACTCTTTTGACTTTTTCGTTCTCTCAGTTTTCATCCGAGCTTTCTGCACCCAACCTAACGTTTCCGCCTGTTGCAGGTGTCGTATTCTGGACGAGAGACACTTCGTTTGCAACCCGCACGTAGAGGTGAGACAGGTTCGGTGGCATCCTGGCTCACGCACAGATACCCTTCTCCTGGTGCTCACCTCAGAGAACTACTTGAGGTAAGTTCTGGATTATTTTCTTTCTGTAGCTAGAGAGGATAGCAGAAATTACATATGCCTAATAGGCTACTACAGTTTGTGACTTGTAGGGTTCGCGTGGTAATATTATGGTAGTTAACAACAACTCATACAAAATTGTAATCATGAAATCAGAAGTAAGAAACCACTTGCGAAATCTTTGCTTAAACGGTAGTATAATACTAAATTGAAAGTTCACGGAAGTAGGACGTAAAACAGTGGCACCTGCTTTAGAAGGTCCAGTGTTGGTCCTTTTCGAGGACGATAATGATCTTCGGGCTGTATGACAGCGTGGAAGTGTCTTACCCTTTAGGGTAACCGAGACTTCTGTCTTACACCATGGGTCTCCAACCCACGGCCCGCGGCAACGTTCGTAAATTGTTTAGACATTTTACAAATTAGAAAATGGTTTCAGCGGTTACCTGTACCACTTAATGCTGTTTTTTTACGTGCGGCCCTCAAACCAGCGCACAATAACGGGCCATAAAAAAGGTTGGAGACCCATGGCTTACACAATGGCGTTACTTGATTAATAAGTTCGCTCTAGCTATACGAATGATTTTTGCAATGAATTATTGTGGCATTTACCGTGGAATATGTGTGGAACACCACAAACAGACTGGTCAAGATTCTGATCATGTGCCTGCAAAATCACACTTACTGCCTCTGTACAAACTTGCACGATTATCCTGTATGTGTTAAATATTGAATGTAATGATGGCATCTTGTGGCACAAAATCGATATGCGTCCAGATGTTAAAACAGACTTTACATTTTTCGTTAAAGTAGTAGACCAGTGGTGGGCAGTCTCTAGTCGACGTTTATATATGGCAGTTCAGAAGTGGCTGCCAGCTTGAGAAGCTGCCGAGGAAAATCCAGTACTTCACTCTTTCTTGAAGTCTGAAAGCAGGCAATTGTGTGCATTGACTGGAACACCTTACGTTATACAGCGGGTCACTTTTATAATGGCCCCAATCACGGCAGCTTTATCGCACACAAAGCCTGCATCCACCGAGACATACCGTGACGGCCACCGTGCTCAGGGACATAACTGCACATGTATCCAGAGACAAAGGTAACATGACCTTTAGCTCCATGGAGGTGGGTTCTCTTCGAAAAATTGCTAGTCTTGCATGTGGTCAAGAAATTCCCAATCTTTTGTGGAACCCAAAAATTTATTAGCATCCACTGGAGTCTACCTTGAGCCCTTTAAGGACGAGACGTATCTGTGTTATATAAGGACTCAGTGCGTACCGCGCTGTAAACACTTTCCACCTAAAACCAATGTGTTAATGATGTATAAGGTAAAAGTTACTGTTTGTTCTGAGATCCATACAAAACACATAAATTCAGTATAATCACCATGCAGAATTTTCGAATGTTAAACCTGGTGGTGCCTAAAGCAACCGGTATTAAAAGGTTAATCAGGTTGACACTTGCACACTCTTTTTCCTTAATGCGTGGGCTTGACTAGCGGGTTTCAATTCTTGACAGAATCAGGAAGTTTTATCTTCCGCACCACATGCTTTAACTTGTATTTGGTGCCCGGAAGTTTCATTTCCTTGAGGATCTTTTGTTTGTATGCAGTGCTTTATAAAGTGTGGACCAAAAGGATTCCGGTATATTTAACATGCTTTTTATTTAAAACTAAAGGTTTGCAACGAAGGCGTTTTATTGAGGTGACATTTTCCATTGTGTTTTAGTTAAAAATACGCGACATTTCGGAGCCTAACTGTGCTTCCATCATCAGATTGGCACCAAGAATTATGAGACTTTCCTTATTGTGCCCACTGGTCGGCGGATGGGGATTGGCTGAGTCCAATGTAGCCAATAAGTTTCAATGATCGATTGATTGATTGGGTTCGGAACCTCACGGTCCCGATGCACCTAGGCCTTAATTAACGGGCCCTTTGTGTCCCATATCAATTTATGGGAGCCCTGTTACTTTGCTAAAGTTCCAGATGGCCCCCAGACTTATACTTTTGATGTCCTCTGGCTCCAAAAAGAAAGAGCCCATATACGCATGTGTGAGTGAAACCAAAGCTTCACACTCACGAAGAATGTGGGCCGAGATTTCTTCCTGTGCCCCACACCTCCAACACTGTGGACTATCCAGCAGCCCTAGTAGGTGAAGATATCTCCTCAGGGTATTATGTCCAGTGAGAAGGCCCGTAACAGCCCTGGAATGAGTCCTGTTAAAGGACAGAAATCTAGCCTTGGCACCCAGACAAGGTCCCGAAATTAGTTCTCGAGCCTGTCTTTGGGTGACGCCAAGACCTCGAGCTAACAAGTTTGTGGCCTTACCTTAGAATGTAAGCCAAGCTAGTTTCCCAAATTATGGGCCCATATTGAAATAAAATAAGCCGATACAAAAATTCCAGTGTACTGTGTTTATAACATTGGCTTTTCACTATTTGATATGTGCCAACTGTACGCTCCTCCCTTCTAAAGCGTTTTTTCGCTTCCCTAGCTACCTCACTGTACCACGTCCTTCTTTTCCATGTACTGGCCATAACGAGTAATGCCTTCTTGGATACGATGCGAAACTGCGCTATGCGCGGGAGTGCTCAAGTTTTCCAAAACTCTAGGAGTCACTCCAGCATTCTAGGCGCTAGGAGGGTGACATGTAGCAAGTTACACACTGCGGACACACAAACAGTAGGCGCAACCGTATAAAATTTAGTCGCCCGGGCGACCTGGCTTCCAGAGTTTCTGCGTCACTGCTTGTGTGTCAAATTCATGAAGTTCCTTGCCTTTCTTACAATGACATTGTACACCTCTACGTTTTGGGTTTTCATAACAGCTCGAATGGAAGTGTGCTGGGTAGTTGGACGGAGAGATGAGAACCATTTCCTGGAACACTTTGGGTCTCCCGATCTAACATCTTTGGACTTCGGTGGTAATGTTACGAAGGATTTGACATAATGTAGTCAGTACAGTGAATAGGTTAATGGCTGGACGGCTGAGGAATCTTGGTTCGATTCCCGGCTGGTGGAAGGGATTTTTTTTTCGTTTCCAAAGCGTCCAAACCGGACCTGGGACCCATTCAGCATCCTAGTCCTTCGCTACAGGAAGTTTATTCCCTGGGCGTAAAACGGCCTTGGCGTGAAGCTGACCACTTACCTCCACAGGGTCGAGATTAAAAATGAGTAGAATTATTGTTTCCTCCCCTCACGCACCTTAATGGCGTGCAGAGGTACAATTTTAATTGCGTTACGGTCTCCACTTTTAAAAAAATGTTATCGATGTGGAAGAATTTAAGGCGCAAATTGACGAGTGTGTTGTAAATGTGGGTTCAGCATGGCTGGATCGATTCTCACAGAAAAGGGATTGCTGTCACCATATCAGAGCTTGCAGACCCTGTCATTCCTTGTGAGGTCGTGAATTTTGTTTCGTCGTTTCATATTTAATACGAGTACAGACAGCTTCTAAGATCCCGGTATAGTTTTCGTCCACTGTGCGCTTTAGTAAACATGATACTGACACTGGCCATCCTGTTCCCGCAGACTGTACGAGACAGGCAGCAATGAACCGCAGCTTCAACAGGTGTGGCCGCTGGGTCGCCAGCCCACCGCATCTCTCAGCAGTGGACCCCGCCTTCCGTTCCTTGTGGGGCTTGGGGACACGGCAGTTGATTTTGATTTTGCACCACCTGTGCCTTCAGGAAAGGTGAGTTTATTTCAATGCCACTGTTTTGTTGTCCCACAACTGAGGAACAGATTTTTGAAGAAGTTTCCAGTGTGGGCACGTTCGACGGTGGGTTAGGTGTGCACGTATATGCCTGTATTTGTATTTCGTACTTTGCGAATACCTTTAAACATATTTTGACGTTCAGGTGACCGTACATCGTGATAAATTCTTATAATAAAACCAACCAGATACACTAATTTCTCAAATTTATTTTTGGAATAAAACTCTACATGTTTCAGAGAGTTCCTCTATCCATCATCAGGAGTTATATGTCATACGGGTTTGTTGACAGCTTGCGAGTAGGATCAGGACGGAACCAGTTCCGTCCTGATCCTACTCGCAAGCTGTCCGCAAACCTGTATGACATATACCATTGATGTGTGTACAGTGAAAAACTCCTGATGATGGACAGAGGAACTGTCTGAAACATGTAGAGTTTTATTCCAAAAATAAATTTGAGAAATTAGTGCATCTAGTGTGTTTTATTATAAGAATTGTAAACATATCTTCTCGTCATTTTTTTTAATTGTGTTATTGACCGAACCCGTCATTTGCTAAGGTCGGTGTTAGATGAGTGAACGATTATGGAGCACTCGTAAAGTGATACAGCCAACGGTAACCGAACTGTTTAGAGGAAAACCTGTCGCAGTGCCAGTTTGTCCACCACAAATCATACACGAACTGGTCTGGGCCGAACTCAGGCCTCCGCTGCGAAATTTCGGGGTCTAAACACCTGATTCGCGGCACGGCCTTTGTTGTTATAGTTGTCATTAGCACTGTCATCACCTAGTTCTTACTGCACTGTTGCGTACCTGATGATATTGCTGATGTGATTATTATTATTATTATTAACCAAGCATTACGCATTTTTTACTTTTATAATTACAGGTTTCACGCGAATAATTACAAATTTTGTCAACAATTCTTATTGAAGAGAAATCTACTGATAGTGTGTCATGTGCCAAACACTGCTGATCCGTGCGTCTTGTTCGAGATGCCTTCTTTCAGGTTTAGAAGTTGCCAACTCCTGTGCAGGGTCTTAGGCGCCATAACAGTTGCTGACAGGACTGTCGGTACAATATTATGTGTTCTGGGTTTCATTTCGTGTGCCAATTTGATGGACTTAGCGGTTTCTGTTAGGTATAGTGACCAGGCTATTGGATGGTCCACCAACGAATCATGGTAAATGTTTAGTTTTTTTTCTCTCTCTCTCCAAATCGTCTAGACCGGCTTTGATGCCCACCCAACCTTCTATTCAGTGGGTACCGGTAACTTTCCCTGGGGCTGCAATCAGACCAATCGCCTCCATGCAGTAACGAAGTTAGGAATCTAGGTCTACGGAGCTTCCCTCCCACGCCTTCATGGCCTACGCACATAGACTCCTTTACCCTCACTTCACAGATTCTTAACCTTTAGACGCCTAACGTCAACTGTAGTTGACGTACCGCACCGCTAACCTCCAAAGTTGCATTTTATATATTTATTCAACAAATATAGGTACCGAATATTTTAAACATGGTGTATACTC
>Ga0131853_10019960_pt1 | contig 12192 bp, 13 predicted proteins | sample TergutLab28metaG_FD_92764 | JGI IMG/M metagenome (GOLD analysis project Ga0131853, IMG submission 92764) | Labiotermes labralis P1 segment gut microbial communities from Petit-Saut dam, French Guiana - Lab288 P1 (version 2) (version 2) | ecosystem: Host-associated > Arthropoda: Insects >...
TATTGAATCGCTAGACATCTTGCAGATAGAGTTATTGCGACATCCACACCTTCAAACAGTGCAACATCCTGCAGATGCTGCTGAGGCCATTAGTACCACAACCAATGCCATTCGCATTGTGATGATGGTTTTTGCTGGTGTTTTGATGTTATTAGCCATTTTCTTAATTCACAACACGATTAAAATTACAATTTATTCAAGACAGGAAGAGCTTAGTATCATGCGTCTAGTAGGCGCATCAATTGGTCACATTACATTCCCGTTCGTGATCGAAGGTTTGATCATCGGTGTGATTGGTGCCATTTTCCCTATTTTATTTACGATGATCGGTTATAACATTGTTTATGATTTAACCGGTGGTGTTTTCGCGCTTAATATTTTCCAATTGGTATCCCCATCACCATTGGTTTATCAGGTTGGATTTGCCATGGGTGTTACATCTATTGCTGTAAGTTTATTAGGAAGTTTGTTTGCAGTCGTCAAATACGCACTTAGAGATTAGGATTAGGGTAAGGGTACTTACTCTGATTCTAATTTTTTCGATAAATACTACAACGCTCGACATGATGTCACTTAGAATTTGGTTAACAAGAAGGCTTTTACCAATCCGATTGTATGTGGATGTGACATATGGTACATGATAAAGTTAAAGGTACAAGGAGAATTTTAATATGTCTCGAAATCTAAAACGAATCATTTTAGGAATTGCTGATACTTGTTTGATTGCAATGTCTTTTGTGGTTTCTTATATTTGGTTAATACGAATTGTAAATGCAAATATATTTTTCTATCTCCCAACTTATTTGATCACGGTTGGGTTATATTTGTGTTTGGGAGCTCTTTTTAAAGTTTTCTCACGAATCAACCGTTATGTTGATATTACGACAGTTCTTGCAGTAGGCTATTCCATGGTGACAGCATTTTTGATTCACTGGTTAGTTGTGAATAGATGGTTGTACAGCATTGATATCAGGTTGAGATTTTTGTCGTTATCTTATTTATTTTCCGTATTGTTAATTTGTATTTCTAGATTTGTTTGGGCGTTGTTCGCACAGGTCATCGCACATGATAAGAAATCAGTGCTTCATTTAAAAAGAACATTGGTTGTGGGGGCCGGAGAAGCCGCGAGTATCTTTTTCAAAAGTCTTGAAATAGATGATGCCAAATATGAAATCATTGGGATTATTGATGACAATGTCAATAAGCGTGGAACTTATCTGCATAATATTCGTGTTTTGGGAAATATTGATGATATTGCAACAGTGGTAAGAGATCGCCACATTGAACATGTGATTATTGCCATTCCATCGTTGCCAGCAGGCCGGATTGAAGAAATTGTCCGAACGTGTAATGCCATTGGTGTAACGGTTAATCGGATGCCTCATGCACAAGATATTTTGATTAATGGCTTTGAGCTTAATCGTTTGCGTGAGGTAAGTGTTGGTGATTTGCTTGGAAGAGAAGTTGTCAAATTGGATGTTGCAGGGCTTAAAACGGAGCTATTAAATAAAGTCATTTTGGTAACAGGGGCAGGTGGTTCTATTGGCTCTGAAATTTGTCGCCAGGTTCTCAAATTCAGCCCTGCTAAATTATTGCTTGTTGGTCAAGGTGAGAATTCAATTTATCAAATTCATCGTGAATTAGAAGCAAGCTATGGTCACCGAACCCAAATTATACCGGTTATTGCTGATGTTAAAGATCGAGAAAAAATCTTTAAACTGTTGTCTGATTATCGACCTGATACAGTTTATCATGCTGCTGCTCATAAGCATGTACCGCTTATGGAAGCTAATCCAATGGAAGCTGTTAAAAATAATATTTTCGGAACAAAAAATGTGGCTGAAGCTTCAAAAGAAGCCAATGTCAGTAAATTTGTGATGGTTTCAACTGATAAGGCTGTTAATCCAACCAATGTCATGGGGGCTTCAAAAAGGATTGCTGAAATGATCGTCACAGGGATAAGTGAGAAAGGACTAAAAGCTGGGGAAGCTGGAACCAAATTGTCAGCGGTGCGTTTTGGGAATGTGTTGGGAAGTCGTGGCAGTGTGATTCCATTATTCCAGGAGCAAATTGCAAGAGGTGGCCCAGTTACTTTAACAGATCGCAGGATGACCCGGTATTTTATGACCATCCCAGAAGCCAGTCGTTTGGTTATTCAATCGGGAATGTTATCACGTGGAGGAGAGGTCTTCGTTCTCGATATGGGTGAGCCTGTTAAGATTTATGATTTAGCAAAAAAGATGATTACTTTAAGCGGGTTAGCCGAAAAAGACATTCAAATTGTTGAAACGGGTATTAGGCCAGGTGAAAAATTATTTGAAGAATTGTTGTTAACAGGGGAAGAGGTGAAGCAGAATATTTTTGAAAAGATTTTTGTTGGCCAGGTTGCAACACTTCCAATTGAAGATGTTGTCAGCTTTGTAGAATCATTAGAAGAGACAGATGATTTAGCGAAAGAGCTTGTTGCTGTTGCGAACCAAAAATGTCTGACAAAGAAGAAGGATTTTCTGACACAAGTGTTGGAGATGAAAACTGATTCAAGTGGAGATTAATCTTAATTGAAAGGAGTGGTGAATGATGTATCGAAATTATTTGAAGCGTTTATTTGATGTGGTATCAGCATTGATGGTTTTTATCCTATTATCACCCCTTTTTTTAATATTATGTCTATTGATTAAACTCGATTCCAAAGGGCCTGTCTTTTTCAAGCAAAGGCGGATTGGTAAAAATAAAGCTGAATTTTTGATTTTGAAATTCAGAAGTATGAGGACAGATGCGCCGAAAGATCAGCCTACTCATTTATTAAAAAATCCTGATGCTTATATTACGAAGCTCGGAAAATTTTTACGTAAAACATCCTTAGATGAATTACCACAGCTAATCAATATTATCGCAGGTCAAATGAGCGTTGTCGGACCGCGCCCGGCTCTTTATAATCAGGATGATTTAATCAGCCTTAGAGATGAGTATAAAGCCAATGATGTACGACCAGGATTAACAGGTTGGGCACAAGTGAATGGGCGCGATGAATTGCCGATTGATATTAAATCAAAATTAGATGGTGAATACATTGAGCGGATGTCATTTTTATTTGATTTAAAATGCATCGCTTTAACTTTTAGGTCAGTTTCAACGGCTGAAGGGATTGTTGAAGGACAAAGTTCCAACACGTTGGAACGGGAAAATTAGGATTAAAGGCTGGCGTTTGTCATGGATGAAAAAAGAATCCTCATAACTGGTAAAGACAGTTACATCGGTAATTCTGTGAAAAACTGGTTAATGAAGAATGAACAATCTATAAGTATAGATGAAGTTTGTGTCAAAGGAGAAACGTGGCGCGAGATGAACTTCTCTGTTTATGATGCTATTTTTCATGTGGCTGGGATTGCTCATTCTGAAATAGGAAATGCGAGTGAAGAAGCGAAAGCATTGTATTACGAGGTAAATACTGCTTTGACTGTTGAAGTGGCGAAAAAGGCGAAATTTGAAGGTGTTCGCCAATTCATCTTTATGAGTAGTATTATTGTGTATGGAACCGGCATGCAGTTTGGAAAAAACCAAGTTATCCATCGTGATTCTACACCAAATCCTGCTAATTTTTATGGGGATTCAAAATTACAAGCAGAACGTAACCTTAATAAATTGAGAGCGGAAACGTTTAAGATTGCCATTATTCGACCACCGATGGTCTATGGGAAAGGGGCAAAGGGAAATTATCCGAGATTAGCTAAATTAGCAAGGACATTCCCATTTTTTCCAGATATTGATAATGTTAGGTCAATGATTCATATTGATAATTTATGTGAATTTGCGCGCCTTTTGATTAAGCATGTTAACGATGGCACTTTTCATCCACAAAATGAGCAATATGTGGATACCAGCGATTTAGTTGTTTTAATTGCAGAAGTCCATGGTAAAAAAATGCGATTAACGAAAGTGTTTAATCCGCTTTTGAAGATATTGTCAAAGCGGGTAGGCTTGATTAATAAAGCCTTTGGCAACTTGTATTATGACAAGAAGCTTAGTGAGTATCAAGAAAATTATTGTATCCGAGATTTTAAAGAGAGCATTGAATTAACTGAAAAATAGAAATCATCTGCCTTAGTTTGGACAGATGATTTTTTTGTATGGTGTCAATTTAATCAATTCTAGTCAAAATTGTTAAATTCCAGTATAATTTTGTTGACGTAAAGCTTCATAAATCATAATGGCAGCCGTATTAGAGAGGTTAAGAGAGCGTACTTTATCAGACATGGGAAGGGTCAAAATTTTATCTGTATTATTAGCAAGTAAGTCCTTGGGAAGCCCGCTAGATTCATTGCCAAAAACAAAGAAAATATCTTCATCAACATTGGAGTAATCCGCATCAGTATGAACCTTATTGCCACCTGTTTCTATAAAGTAAAAGGTCGCCTTTGGATATTTTAAAAACATCTCTTCTAAGGAGTCGTAGTTGTGGACCATAGCATGCTCCCAATAGTCCATCCCAGCTCGACGGGCCGTTTTGGTGTCAATGTCGAATCCGAGTGGATGGATGAGGTGAAGTTGCACGTGTGTTGCCACGCAAGTTCGAGCAATATTTCCCGTATTAGGTGGAATTTCTGGTTGGTATAAAGCAACGTGTAATGGCATTTAAATGACTCCTTTTAGTTCGCTCAAAGTTTGTTCTAGCAAAATAAGCGTTTGATTGATTTCGTTTGCATGATAGCTTTTTATCATTTCCACAGAGGTGTCGCAATTTTTAAAATGAAAGTACAATTCACTACATGCTTCAACTGTTTTAAGTAGCTTTTCATTGGGCATTTCATGGCTATCATATTTTTGGTCAATTTGGTAATTTCCATGAATCAAGGCGAGATTTGGTAATTCTTTCTTTAACTGGGATAGTTTACACTTATCTTGAAGGACTTCACGGCTTAATTCAGATAGGATTTCTAGTTCTGTAATCAAGGCTTTCAGGTGATTAGGTGGCGCGATGAAACGGTTGATAAGAAATCCAATGATAACACCCAAAGCGGTGTCGAGGGTTCGGAAAAAGGTATAGTTAAATAACCCTTCCTCTCGGTTGGGGTTGAACATAATGAGTAAACAAAGAGTGATGGTGATCAAGATAGATTGCTGAATTTTTAACATGCCGCAAATGATGATAACAAGTGCAACGGCAGCACCAATTGCTAAGGGATTTACCAGCTCGAAATGGGCAAAAATAAAACCGATAAATGCACCGATGGCTGTTCCAGCAATGCGACCCATTCCCAATTTAAAAGAATTAGAAACAGTGCTTTGCATACCAAAAATGGCTCCCATTAACGCGTAAAAGGGATTTCCGATTAAAGGTGTTAATCCAATTGTAGCAGTGATGATGGCTGCCAATCCAGTTTTGAAGGTTCGCATTCCGATGGAGATTGGACTATACTGTCTAACTTTTTTGACTATTTTTTGAGTAAACATACTAAGACACCTCTGGTTAAAATACTTCTGGAACAATTATACCCATAACTGGAAAATTTTTCAAGTGGTAGTTTCAAATCCCTCATAACAAATCCTCAGATACAAAAGGAGAAAAGACTCTGAATGACCTGGTTAAAATTTTATAACTGAGATGATTGATTAGGATCGCTTTTGAGTATATTTCATTTTTCATAAAAGTGTCAAACGTGGGGAATTCTCATATAAAATGTAAAAAATTACAGAATGTGGGCTGGTAGCCCACCAAATCCTAAGCATAAAGTGATATGATAATCAGAGTTGTTTTATTTGCAACTAAAATTTCTAGATGGAATTTTAATAAAAAGACTGGAGGTATATTAGTATGAAAAAATTAGCATTATTAATGGTAGGAGTAGCTTTATTCTTAGTAGGATGTTCAGATGAAATGAGTGGGGAATCAACGACAGTTTGTCGAAATGCACCATCAACATTAATGACAACCCAACCTGATACAGTTGTTACTATTGAAGGAATGGATGAGAATATTTTAACATGGACAGAAAGAGTGACCATTACGCCACTTGAATACGGTTATTATTTCTGGGGTGTTGAGTTATCGGATGCTGATATTCGAGATATATTCGATTTATATGCAGATCCAATTGATGGCTTAAGTTGGCATATTGTTTCACTTGATAGTAATACATTAGTCTTTGATGCTGTTTATCATTATGATTTGATGCCAGTGAGAGCTTTAAATGAGATTTGGGAAGTGGATGACTTTCACAGAGAAGTGACGCTAACAGGTGCCATTGGTGGGTTAGAAGACGCAGGTGCCAGTTGTCGAATTGATTAAAATTTTATAACTAAGGCGATTGATAAGATCGCTTTTTTAGTGGTTTTTTAGTAGTGTATACTATAAAATAACGATAGAGATTCAACAGTTTCAGAAGGTAACTTGTTCGATATTAAGGCTGATTTGAGCACTTCCTTAACATCAGCAACATAACCCATTCGCCTCTGGCTTTTTTTGTGGAAAAATGGTATAATCTGGGTTGCAATTTAAGCCAATGTCCGAAAGTGAGATTTTTAATCATGACTGAACAAAAAAAAGGAATTATCCATGCAACCATCGCTTATACTTTATGGGGGCTTTACCCTTTATACTGGACCATGTTAAACACCATCAGCGCACCTGAAATTCTCATTAACAGAATGTTTTGGTCCTTTATGACATTGTTAATCCTTATTATTACTTTGCGACGCTTCAAATTGGTAAAAGAAACCTTACAAGTATTGACTGCCAACAAAAAGAAGCTTATTCTACTTGTGGTTGCAACTGCCTTACTAAGCATTAACTGGTTCCTATTCATGTATGCCATCATCACAGGACGTATTTTAGAATCTAGCCTTGGCTATTATATCAATCCTATTCTAAGTATTTTAGTCGGCGTTGTCTTTCTAAAAGAAAGACTAAATAAGTATCAACTTATCGCAACCATTATCGCAACGACAGGTGTCATCTTCCTAACCATCACCCACGGTGCATTTCCTTGGATCTCCATTCTCCTCGCCCTTACATGGGGCTTCTACGCCCTTGCCAAAAAGCTCATTAACATCGACGCTTTCTATGGTCTTTTCCTTGAAACAACACTTATGCTTCCAGTTTCAGCCTTTTTCTTCACTACCTGGTTCATTGACGGCTCCTCCACCTTTAGACAATCCAATATGTTTCATATCTTCCTACTCATGGGAGCAGGTGTCATCACAATTATTCCCCTTTATTTCTTCTCGAAAGCTGCTAGTAGACTTCCCCTTAAAACACTTGGATTTCTCCAATACATCGGCCCAACATTACAGCTACTAGTTGCCATTTTTATCACAGGAGAAGACTTTTCCAGCGATAGATTGATTACATTCGCCTTTATTTGGGTCGCATGTTTGCTATTTTCAACCTCACACCTTCTTCAAAACAGGTCGGACTTGAAAACTGAAAAAATCAATAAATTAAATGAATGATAGCTTTAAAAGTAGGTTGACACTGGCGAAAATTGACAAAATATGGTATAATATCTCAAAATATAATTTAAGCAAGTAGGGTGAGTAAAATGGAATTAAACTGTCGTGGATGTAAAGCACCACTTCCTTTATTAGAAGAAAACACCAGTAAAGTCATCGTTTGTGAATGGTGCCGTGCAACAAACCCCAACCCATTATTTAGAGAAAAACCTGCGATGCCACAAGAAAGCAGACCAACCCCGGTGCCTCAAGAAAGTGCCCCAACTCACACACCACCTCAATCAATGGCACCTCCATTTAAGTTAGTAGCTAACTATAACGCTTTTGGTTTTATTTTTCTGTCGATCATCACACTTGGTATTTATACCATTATATGGCACAACAGGCTTTCTAAAGACATTAACACAATGGTTTGCCACCATGACGGTAAAAGAACATGGAATGGTGCAGTCATCCTTATCATAACTATGATTACTGCTGCATTTACCTATGGTATCCCATGGTTTATATGGCATCATATGACTGCTAATCGAATTGGAACAGAATTGAGACGCCGTAGAATAAAGTGCACATTGGGTGCAAAAGATTTTTGGATTTGGTGTATCCTAGGTGCTTTTGTGCTCATCGGTCCAATTGTTTATGCATACAAAGTTTGCCGAGCCATGAATGCACTTATTATGGATTATAATCAAAATTGGTAATAAATCAACCGAATTCAGTAAAATATCATCAGAGCCAGAGACAACCCTTAGCCTCTGGTTTTTCTTGTGGAAAAGTGATATAATGTGAAATTGACACGATCATATAGAGGAGAGTGAGAGGATGAATTTTAATCTTAAAGAAGCGAAATGGTTTTACGCTCCACGCCAATACAAAATAGAAAATGAAACACTTACAATGATAACAGAGCCTAAAACTGATTTTTGGCAACGAACCTATTATGGATTCAGAAATGACAATGCCCATGTTTTATACAATAAAACAAATGAGCGTCTGTTCTCTTTTACTGTAAAAGTTGAATTTTCCTATAAAAATTTATTTGACCAGTGTGGGATTGTTATTTATCAAGATAGTGAAAACTGGGTTAAAGCAGGCATTGAATATCGAGATGATTGCAAAATGTGGTTGGGGAGTGTCGTGACTAACCATGGCTATTCAGATTGGGCAACTGTTGATATAGATGCAAGTATTAATTCTATTTGGTATCGCCTAAGTCGCCGTCAAAGTGACTATCAAATAGAATATTCTTATAATGGTATTGATTTCCAGCAAATGAGAATTTTTCATTTGGCCAAAGGAGACGGAGAAATCAATTTTGGGTTGTTAGCATGTTCACCTAGTGATAGCTCCTTTGAAGCAACCTTTACTGACATGAAAATAACTGATTGTGTATGGAAAGCACACGAGACTTAACTTGAATTGTAGGAGCGGTAACCGCATAAAAATGACTACCGCATGATCGGTTTTGCTGAAAATCGAATCAAAACTGTCTCGAAGTCGCTCAATTTTGAGGAAGCGAGACAGTTTGGTGGTCGAAATTGTCAAAAACTGTCTCGAAGTCGTCCAATTTTGAGGAAATGAGACAGTTTGGTGGCCGAAATTGTCAAAAACTGTCTCGAAGTCGCTCAATTTTGAAGAAGCGAGACAGTTTGGTGGTCGAAATTGTCAAAAACTGTCTCAAAAACACCCGATTTGAAGAAAATGAGACAGTTTCGCTATTTGAAACTACGAACTGTCTTAAATCAGCTGATTTTTTGAAAAGTTATTTTTTATGTGGCTGGATTAAAATTTGAAAAGTAAAAATACTAGGTTAATGAAACCTAGCATTTTTACTTTTCTATTAATTTACCTATGATGACCGCCACCATGACCATGCCAGCCGCCGTGTCCGCCGCCATGCCAACCATGTCCGTAACCTCCAAAGCCTGGTACTGGGAATGGTAGCGGGACTACGCCGCCGTATCCGTAACCTGGATAGCCATACGGTGGATATGGATAGGGTGAGTAAGGTGGATAATAAGGTACTGGTGGGAAGATGGCGCGTGTATCATGGGGGGCGAAGGTTGAAAATTGTCCATTCCATGGGTAGTGGTGTGGTGTGGTTTCATGAGTTAGATGAGTTGTGTGTTCGCCTAAATGCGCCCAAGGTGCTTGATGTGGTGTTTCAGGATGTGGATGTGAAGCTGTGTGATGTTCAGGATTCCCTGTTGTGTGGGTTGTTCCTTCAAAAGGTTTTAAACCAATTGGGACAGCTTGTTCTTTCATGTACTGATTGTGATCAAGGTTGGGATAGAATTTTTCGATGTGGGTGTCTTTTTCTGTTCGGCTTGCATCTGGGATTTTTAGCTTTAGCCCTGGAACTAATTCTGATGCCAGATTGATGTGGGGATTGATGCCGGTTAAGTCTTGTTTGCTTACGGCATAGGTGTTGGCGACGCTGTCTAAAGACTCGCCTTGTTTGGTAATATGGATTTTCATCATTGGGTCACCTCTCTTGAATTTTACACTTCATTATATGAAAAAAGTACCGGTGATATGAAACATTTTAGGCACTTATCGCATAGAATATAACAAAGTGCGAAAAAATGAGGCGATGGTGATGAATGATATTAGAGAAATTGTGACAAAAGCTGTCATTGGAAAGGCAAATCGCATGTTTGAGGTTACATCAATGATGCCAGAAACTGTAGGGCTCGTGAAGCGCGTGTTAGGAACAGGGATGATTAATCATCAGATGAAAGCCACGAGAAGTGGGAATTTAATTGAAATTTCAGGAAGCTACGAGGTTCATGTCTGGTATACTTATGAAGATGAGCTTGAAAAAACAGAGATTATCCGTTTGCAGGTTGACTATGGTGATGTGGTTGGTTTAAAGAATCCTTTGCGAGAGAATTTGCTTGAAAGTGATGAGATTATAGTGGAGGAAGTGATTGCACCTTATGCGACTGATGTGAGGATAGAGGCAGGAATTATTCATGTTGACGTTGTCTTTGAAGTGGTTGCTGAGGTTATTGGAGAAACGAAGATGCGAGTGGCGATTTTAGGGCCTGCCGTTGGACCTATTATACCAGAAATTTCATTTGATCCAGATGATGACTTGGCAGAGATTGATGCTGCCATTACGCCTAATTTTTTAGAGGCTACGATTCTCCCCTTTGATTGAGTATTAAAACATAATATGCCCATCCCTCGGATTTCCGAGGGATTTCTCTCAGCATGTCTGAGAGATTTTTTGGTATGAAAAAACACCTGAGTTTGAACTCAAGTGTCTAACTTGGGAATTATTAAGCTTTCCCAATTGATCCAAAGATTTCCATTTTTTCCTTAACACCAGCTTGAATCGCTTTGAAACCTGGCTCAAGAATTTTACGAGGGTCGAAACCTTTCCCTTCTAAATCTTTTCCTGCTTCAATGTACCCACGAGTAGCAACTTGGAATGCCCATTGTAATTCAGTGTTAACGTTGATTTTAGAAACGCCTAAAGAGATGGCTTTTTTAATTTGTACTTCATCAATTCCAGTTCCACCGTGTAATACCAATGGCGTGTCACCAGTTGCTTCGTTGATAGCGGCTAGTACTTCAAATTCTAAACCAGCCCAGTTGTTTGGGTAAGCACCGTGAATGTTACCAATCCCTGCTGCTAAAATGTCAACACCTAAGTTAGCAATTTGAACACATTCAGCCACATCAGCAACTTCACCTGTTCCAACAACACCATCTTCTTCTCCACCGATTGAACCAACCTCAGCTTCGATTGAGATTCCTTTTGAATGAGCAAGTGCAACCATTTCAGTTGTTTTTGCAATGTTTTCTTCGATTGGGTAATGAGAACCATCGAACATAATTGAAGAGAATCCAGCTTCCATTGCTGCTTTTGCACCTTCATATGAACCATGATCTAAATGCGTTGCAACTGGAACTGTAATGTTTAAATCTTTAATCATGCCGTTAACCATACCGACAACAGTATTGAATCCGCTCATATATTTCGCTGCACCTTCTGATACACCTAAAATAACTGGCGAGTTTAATTCTTGTGCTGTTAATAAAATAGCTTTTGCCCATTCCAAGTTGTTGATATTGAATTGACCAACTGCGTATTTTCCTTCATAAGCTTTTTTTAACATATCTGTAACTGGTACTAACATCTTAAAACCTCCACGAATTTTGAAATTAAACTCCTCGGTAGGAATTTTCCTTTAAGGAATTTTTCACAATCTCTATTATAGCCAAAATTGAGGGAAAAGAAAAGTGGAAAGCGTACAGTAATCGACAAGTTTTTTTTGGAAGTGCTTTTCGTTCGCAGTAGGCAGTGTTTTTGAGTGGCGAATTTATTGATTTGCTATGTGTTCTTTTAAGAAAGTAATATTGTTTTTCACGGTAATTGTATTTGGATGGTCTTCTCCTAATACTTTTTTGAAGATTTCTAAAGCTTTATTGCACCATTCAAATGCTTTAGGATAATCGCCTTGGCGAAAATAAACTCCAGCAATATTGTTGTAAGTAGCAGCTGTATCAGGATGTTCTTTACCAAGCCCTTCTTCCCTGATTTTTAAAGCTTTATTGTACCATTCAAGAGCTTTAGGATAATCACCTTGATTCGCATAAACTAAAGCAATATTATTGTAAGTAGTAGCAGTAGAAGGATGTTCTTTACCAAGCCCTTCTTCCCTGATTTTTAAAGCTTTATTGTACCATTCAAGAGCTTTAGGATAATCACCTTGATTCGCATAAACTAAAGCA
>Ga0131853_10019966_pt1 | contig 12190 bp, 13 predicted proteins | sample TergutLab28metaG_FD_92764 | JGI IMG/M metagenome (GOLD analysis project Ga0131853, IMG submission 92764) | Labiotermes labralis P1 segment gut microbial communities from Petit-Saut dam, French Guiana - Lab288 P1 (version 2) (version 2) | ecosystem: Host-associated > Arthropoda: Insects >...
ACGAGGACTTCGACGCCATCACGGGCGTGAACCTGCGCGGCTTCTTCGACGTGACGCGGGCCGCGATCGCCGCGATGGAGGAGCAGGGCCGCAGTGGCCACGTCGTGAACGTGACGACCACACTCGTCGAGCACGCGCTGGCGCAGGTGCCGTCGGCGCTCGCATCGCTCACCAAGGGCGGCCTCACGGCAGTGACGAAGGCGCTCGCCATCGAGTACGCCGCCCGCGGCATCCGCACCAACGCCGTGGCGCTGGGCACCATCCGCACCCCGATGCACGCCGACGAGCCGCACGAGTTCCTCGACGCGCTGCACCCGCTGGGCCACATGGGCGACATCGACGACGTCGTGAACGCGGTCCTGTACCTCGAAGAGGCGAAGTTCGTCACCGGTGAGATCCTGCACGTCGACGGAGGTCAGCATGCCGGACACTGAGGACATCCTGCGGAACCTGCTCGAGGAGTGGAAGACCGGCGTCGACAAGCACGACCCAGGCCGTGTCGCTGCGGTATTCACCGAGGACGCGATTTTCCAGGGTTTGCACCCGTACAGCACCGGCCGCCAGGGTGTGCACGACTACTACGAGTCGCAACCGGTCGGGCTCACAGTCGAGTACCGCTTCCACGAGACCCGCCGCCTCTCCGACGATGTCGCGCTTGCCTACCTGCAAGCGGACTTCACCCGCCCCGACGCGGTAGTGATCCCGCTGAACCTCAGCGTGGTTACCCGCCGGGACACCCACGGCCGGTGGGCGATTGCCTTCTACCAGGTCAGTGCCGTGGTGGAGTGAGTCGTCCCGGTCAGCCCGCTACCCATCGAGTCCCACGAACGGAGCGCAGGACATGAACACAAACCTGGCGGGTACCGCCGCACTGGTCACCGGCGCCGGGACCGGGATCGGGGCAGCAATCGCGAAGACGTTGGCATCCCAGGGGGCGGCCGTCGTGTTGGTCGGCCGCCGCGCCGCCAACCTCGAGGACGTCGCCGAGCAGATTCGCGCGAGCGGAGGAACCGCGAGTGCGTTCGCCGCCGACATATCGCAGCGGGCCCAGGCGGCCCTCGCCGTCGAACACGCGGTCTCCGAGTTCGGGCGGTTGGACATCGTCGTCAACAACGCCGGCGTGATGCTCGTCGGACCCGTGGCCGATGCGCCCGAAGGGGAATGGGAACGCATGATCGACGTGAATCTCAATGGGACGCTGTACATCACGCAGGAAGCAATCCCGCACCTGGTGAAATCGGCTGCCGCCGATCCGCGGAAGGTGGCGGACATCGTCAACATCAGTTCCACCGCGGGACGGGTCGCCCGCCCCGGGACCGCCGTCTACAACCTCACCAAGTTCGGAATCAACGCCTTCAGCGAAGCGCTGCGGCAGGAACTGCAACCCAACCGCGTGCGCGTCGGAGTAATCGAACCGGGCAATGTGGCGACCGACCTCGCATCCCACACCCGTGACGAACTGCGCGACGCCGTCGAAAGCCAGGTCGAGTCCATCGAGCGGCTGACCCCCGACGACATCGCCGACGCCGTCGACTACATGGTCGGCCGTCCTCGTCGGGTGGCGGTCAACGAGATCCTCGTCCGCGCCGCGGACCAGACCTGGTAATGCGAAGGAGAAGAAGATGACTGGGCTGTTGGGCTCCCGGCTGCCGATCGTGGCTGCTCCGATGGCGGGCGGGCCGACGACCGTTCCGCTCGCCGCTGCGGTCTCCTCCGCGGGTGGATTCCCGTTCCTCGCCGCCGGCTACAAGACACCCGACGTGCTGGCCGAGGAGATCCGACAGGTCGAGGCAGTCGGCGGTCCCTTCGGGGTGAACGTGTTCGTCCCCTCGACCGAGGCCGTGGACGAGGTCGCGTTCCGTGCCTACGCCGACGAGTTGCAGCCGGAGGCCGACCGGTACGGGCTGCACCTCGACCCCCAACCTGTCGTCGACGACGATGGGTGGGACGCGAAGTTCGCACTGTTGCTCGAGCACCCCGTACCCGTCGTGTCGTTCACCTTCGGACTGCCGAGCTCGGCGGAGATCGCAGCACTGAGACAAGCCGGATCGGTGGTGCTGGGCACGATCACCACCCCTGCGGAGGCGATTGCCGCCCGGGACGCAGGAGTCGACGGGTTACTCGTCCAGGGACCCGATGCCGGCGGTCACAGCGCTACCTTCGACCCGACTCGGACGATCACATCGGCCGGCACGGAGGAACTGCTCCGCCGCGTGCGCGACGCCGTCGACCTCCCTCTGGTCGCCGCGGGCGGTGTCGACGGCGCCGACACCGTGACGCGACTGCTCCGCGCCGGAGCCGATTCGGTCGCGGTCGGAACACTCCTGCTCCGCACCGACGAAGCCGGCACCTCGGCGACGCATCGTGCCGCCCTCGCCCAAGCCGGACCCGATCAGACCGTCATCACGCGCGCGTTCACCGGGCGCCCCGCACGCGCACTGCGCAACGGCTTCATCACCCGGCACGACGCCACCGCACCGGTCGGATATCCCGCGATCCATCACCTCACCCGCGCCCTGCGACAAACAGCGAGCAAAGCGGGTGATCCCGACCGCCTCCACCTGTGGGCCGGGACCGGATATCGCGAGGCGCCCACCGGCCCCGCCGCCGACCTCATCCGCACCCTCGCAATCGGGGTCGAGGCATGAGCAACCGGAGGCCGCGCGCGCTGTGGGTCCTCGCCCACCCCGATGACGGTTCCTTCAACCGGCAGTTGTTCCACGCCGGACGCACCAAACTCGAAGAAACCCATGAGCTCGAGGTCACCGACCTATACGCGATGAGGTTCGACCCCGTGCTGTCGCACACCGACCTCGGCGCGCACGCGGCCGGCCCCGGCACCTTTCTGCAACGGTGGGGCGACGCGTACAGCTCCGGCAACCTGCCCGAGGACGTACGGCGAGAGCAGCACAAGCTCCTCGCCGCCGACCTCATCGTGCTCCAGTTCCCCCTGTGGTGGTACAGCCTCCCCGCCATCCTCAAGGGCTGGTTCGATCGGGTCTTCTCCGAGGGCTTCGGATTCGACGTCCCCGACGAGACCACCGGGCACAAACTCAAGTACGGCGCAGGCCGGCTCGTGGGCAAGCGCGCTCTCATCTCGGTTTCCGCCGGGGTCGACGCACCCTCCATTGCCCCTCGTGGCATCGCCGGCGACATCGACTCGCTGCTGTTCCCACTGACTCACGGAACACTCTGGTACACCGGGATCTCGCCCCTGCCCCTGCACGTCATCACGGGCGCCGACGACTTGGACGCCGACCAGGTGCAAGCCGAGACAGCCCGGTTCCTCCGCCGCATCGACAGCCTCGCCCACGAGCAACCGACCGCATATCGCTCCTCAGCGAGCGGCGACTACCGGCCGGGGCATCGTCTACGCGACGAGTTCCACACAGGCCGGACGGACCTCGGGATACACCTCACAACCGTTCGATAGCGGGCGCCGATTCAAGAGCGTCGGTTTTGTCATCGGCGGCGCAGACTCGAGTCGAGGAGGGCGGGCGGCTCGGCGCCGTAGTTGTCGGCGCTGTTGACCTCGGTGCCCGGGGCGACGATCTTGTCGATCCGGTCGAGGATGTCGTCACCGATCTCGGCGTCCGCTGCGGCCAGGAGGCCGTCGAGTTGCTCGCGGGTGCGGGGTCCGATCAGGACCGACGTGACAGCAGGATGCGATCGAACGAAGGCGAGGGCCAGATGCATCAACGGCATCCCCGCGTCTCGCGCGACCGCTCCGAGCTCCCGGACGGCTGCGACCTTGGCCTGGTTGGCGGGCACGCTGAGGTCGAATTCGGTGGCCGCGATCCGCGCGCGGACCCGCGCCGTCGGGTCGCTGCCGGACAGCCAGCCTCCAGAGAGCGGGGCGTACGTCAGCACACCCATCCCGTAGCGCTGCGCGGTGGGCAGAACCGCCGCCTCGATCGTGCGGCTGAGGATCGAATACCGCGGCTGCTCGGTGAGGAAGCGGCGGTGACCGCCCTTCTCGGCGGCCCACTGTGCCTCTACCGTTCGCTCGGCCGGAAATGTCGACGAGCCGATCGCGCGGACCTTACCGGCGTGGACCAGGTCGGACAGTGCCGACAGGGTTTCGTCGAGATCGGTGGTGTAGTCGGGGCGGTGCATCTGGTAGAGGTCGATGTAGTCGGTGTCGAGCCGCCGGAGGCTGTCCTCGACAGCGCGTTTGATCCACCGCGCGGAGCCGCCGGCGTGGTTGGCATCGGTGCTCATCGGCAGGCCGAATTTCGTTGCGAGCACCACCTCTTCGCGTCGACCCTTCAGTGCCTCTCCGACGATCACCTCGGATTCGCCGCCGGAGTACACGTCGGCGGTGTCGATGAGATTGATGCCGGCATCGAGGGCTGCGTGAATGATGTCCACGGAGCTGGTGTGGTCCGGGTTTCCGGAGCTACCGAAATCGCCGAAGTTCATGGCCCCGAGAGCGAACTCGCTCACCGACATTCCGGTTGCACCGAGAATTCTGCGCTTCATGGGTTGTTCTCCTCTGGATGACCTGTTGTGATCCTGGTGGCCGGCCCAGTGATGCATCCAGACAACCACCGGCGCGGGCATCACGGGAGAGCTTTCCGCGACCCGGGGTGCGGTCTACCGGGGGTACAGCAGAACCCCCCCTACAAGCAGGGACGCGCTGCGGTGCGCGGAGCTAGCCTGACGACATGAGTGAGCTTGTGCCGGAGACCGATCTTCGGGAGTTCCTCCGGACCCGCCGGGCCCGCATCACCCCGGAGGAAGCAGGTATTCGCCCGCTTCCCGGCGTGCGCCGGGTACCCGGGCTCAGGCGCGAGGAAGTCGCTCAACTAGCCGGGGTCAGCGTTGACTACTACGTACGGCTCGAACGCGGGCGCAATACGAGTGTCTCCGTTTCGGTCCTCGAAGCCGTGGCTCTCGCACTGGAACTCAACGACACCGAGCGCAACCATTTGTTCGCTCTGGCCAAACCCACCCGGAGGCGGCCGCGAGCGACGGCGACGCAACGTGCTCGCCCAGGGCTGCTGCGAGTTCTCCAGAATGTCGCCGACGTCCCGGCACTGATCTTGGGACATCGCCTCGATGTGCTGGCCACCAATCGTCTGGCCAGCACTCTCTATCTCGACTTCGACGCGCTGCCGGCCAACGAACGGAACATGGCCCGATTCATATTCCTCAACGACGCGGCCCGCGACCTCTACGTCGACTGGCCCGAGACCGCCCACGCAATCGTGGGGATGCTGCACCTGTATGCCAGCCACCATCCGCATGATCACCAGCTGGCCCAACTGGTGGGTGATCTGTCCGTCAACGACAAAGACTTCCGCCGGTGGTGGGCGGACCAAGACGTGTACCAGCCTCGGCACGGCTCCAAGCGCTACCACCACCCTCTGGTCGGTGACCTCACCCTCGGATTCGAGGCTTTCACACCCGTCGGAGACCCCGACCAGACCCTCGGCGTGTACACCGTCGAACCCGGGTCACCGTCCGAACATGCGCTCGGTATCCTCGCCAGCTGGACTGCTGACAGCGCGCCGGACCATCCAGGAGCAGCTGCCGAGCACGAGCGCTGATAGCGACGTGCGGCTGCCGGGTTGTCATTCTCACGGCTCGTCGGCGAGTTCTCGCGGGACGGCGACGGCATCAACCAGTGCCCCGTTGCGCCACACGGTGACCTCGACGCGTCGGCCGATGGTGCCTTCGACCATGTAGGTCTGGATATCGGTCGCGGTCGCGATGGGGCGCCCGTCGATCGCCACGAGAATGTCGCCGGTGCGTAGTCCGGCCGTCGCGGCGGCGCTACCGGGCACGACCTGGGCGACCTGGACGCCGCGCTTGCGGCCCAGTTTGGCGGCGAGATCCGGCCGAAGGGGCACCTGCGTTCCCGCGATTCCGAGCCAGCCGCGGCGCACGCGTCCCGTGCGGATCAGCGAGCCGATGATCCGCTCGGTCGTCGCGTTGATCGGCACCGCAAGGCCGACGCCGACACCGGCGACGGCCGTGTTGACCCCGACCAGACGGCCCCCGCTGTCGGTGAGAGCACCGCCGCTGTTTCCGGGGTTCAGGGCTGCGTCGGTCTGGATGACCTCGTCGATGACGCGACCGGACCGCGTCGGAAGAGACCGACCCAGCGCGGACACGACGCCGGTGGTGACGCTGCCGGCCAGGCCGAGGGGACTCCCGATGGCAATGACCAGCTGCCCAACCTTCAGCTGGGCCGCATCGCCCCGGGTCACGGGCGCCGGGACGTCACCCCTCGTCTTTACGACCGCGAGGTCCGACAAGGTGTCGCGGCCCGCGACATCTGCAATGGCCTCGCCGCCGTCGGAGAACGTCACCTCGACCTGCCGCGCCTCCTCCACGACGTGGGCACTGGTCAGGATGTAGCCGTCGGAGGTCAGCACCGAGCCGCTCCCGCCCCCGGTGCCTCGTCGGGTCTGGACCCGCAGGCTGACGACGCTGGGAAGTACCTGCTGAGCGACATGGATCACCGCTTCGGAGAAGGCGTCCAAGCGCTCCGAATCGTCACTCATGCGAGTATCGAACGCCCGCGACGGCACGGGCGATACCGGCGTTCGCGCAGAGCCGAAACCACGTTGCCATAGAGCGATCACCGGAGTGCACGGGTAGGCAGGAGCGAGATGACGCGGGGTCACACTATGGGCGAGTTTCCGAGCCTTTCGTTCTCCGCCGGGGCCTAGCGATCATGCTGGATTTGATGGGGCCTGCAAGGCCTGGTGCATCGAGTGACCCGGTGTCGCGCATTCGTTTGGTGCACAAAGGAGATGACGATGACACAACCGTTGACCCTGGATTCGGTGACGACCCGGAGCGTGGACGGACTGGACATACGAGTCGCCGATTCCGGCCAGTCACGGCCGGTGACCCTGCTGATGACCAGTCCGTGGCCGGAAAGCCTGTTCGCATTTCGGAAGATCTGGGGCGCGCTGGCGCCGCTCGCCCGGCTGGTGGCGATCGACCTTCCCGGGTTCGGTCACTCGCAGGCGCGGGTCGAACTGTTCGACCCGCCTGCGATGGCCGAGTTCGTCGAGACGTTGATCACCGACATGGGCCTGGACCGACCGCATGTGTTCGGTCCCGACGTGGGAACCAGTACGGCACTGTTCCTCGCCGCAAGCCATCCCGGCTCGGTCAGCAGTGTCATCGTCGGCAGTGGCGGGGCCTCATATCCACTTCGGGTGGCGGGCGCACTCGCCGACATCATCGGACTCGACGACATCGACGCGCTACGAGACCAGGACATCCGCGCCACCATCGGCGTGAGCCTGGAACCCGCTGCCTCGTCGTCCGACGAACCGGAGATATGGGAGGACTATGTCAGCGCATACGAGAACGGCCGATTCGCCGAGTCGGCCCGTTTCGTCCGCAGCTACCCGACGGCGCTCGCTCGGTTGGGCCCGCTACTTCCGGCCATCGACACCCCTGCACTGATCGTCAACGCGACGCAGGATCCACTGGTGCCGCCCGAGAACGGGGAGTACCTGCACCAGCGGCTGCGTCGAGGCCGGCTCGTCACAGTCGATGCGCCACATTACGGGTGGGAGGTCGAGTCGACGGCATACGCGCACCACATCGCGGACTGGATCACCGGCGGAAGTGCCAGCGCAGGGTCATGATCCCGGCGTTCGCCGCGACAGTGTCCAGAGCCGCCCGTCTTGTGGGTAACGAATGAGCTCCGTTTAGGCTCGCGCCCGCTCCAGGGGTCGTACCTCGATCTCGTCGGCGTCGATATCGTGCCCGGCGGTGCACGACACGCGCAGTTCCACCGGCTCACCGCAGCCGGTGTGCGCGAACTCGAGCTGGTCGGTGCCTCCCGCGTGCTTGGCGCCCCACTCGAACAGGCCGATGACGATCGGCATCAGGTCGATGCCGGCCTGGGTCAGGACGTACTCGTCTCGGGTACGCACTCCTTCCTCCCGGTACGGCCGACGCTCGATCAACCCGGCTTTGGTGAGGGCGCGCAGGTGGGTGGCCGCGGTCGCGGGCGCCAGTCCGACTCTGGAGACGAAGTCGTCGAAACGTCTTGTGCCGTAGTGCGCCTCGCGCATGATCAGCATTGCGGGTCGCGAGCCGACCACGCCCATCGCCTTCTCGATCGGGCAGTGTCCGACGGGCGACCAGGACGACCTGTCGTCCAACGGCGAACGGAGTTGCATGTGCCCCACCTCGCAATGCTGCTGACTTCAGCTATCTGTAGTCAGAGTGTACCGCGGGTTGCCGATATCGACACTCCGAGCGGGGCGGAAGCAGTTGATCCGCATCGAGCCGACACAGCCGACGAGGAAGACCTACACCGTGAGCTTGGCTTTCAACGCGGCAATGGTGTCGGTCGACAGCCCGAGTCCGGTCGTCAGATAGTTGTCGAATGTGCCGAAGTTCGTACTGACCTCGTCGAGCCCGGCCTGGAGGAATTCGGGGGAGACTCCCATCAGGATCTTCATGGCCGCGCCCGCCTGCTCGCCCTTCGAAGCCGTGACCTGGGCGGCACTGGCCTCGATCGAATCCTTCGAATACTCGTTGGTGAGCAGGTAGTTGCTCATCACCGTGGCGTCGTCGACGCCGGCAATCTTCAGGAGAACCGCGCTTGTCCAGCCGGCACGATCCTTTCCTGCGGTGCAGTGGAAGATCTGTGGCCCGTCGGTTGTCGCAATGTCGGTCAGTAGAACCCCGAACTGGGCGCGCATCGCCGGATCCGACACGAACTTTCGATTGGCTTCGGTCAGCATTGCCGCAGCGTTCTCCGGTGTGGAGAGATCCACCGAGGACGTGACGGTTCCGCTCGGTGCGTCGCCGATGATGTTGACCTGCGTGTAGCGCGCGCCGGCCGGCACGCGATCCGGGCTCTTCCCGATTTCCGCGGTGGTGCGGAGGTCGTATACCGCCTTCACTCCGAGTGCATCCAGCGTCGCGGCGTCCGTATCGTTCGTCGTCAGTGCGTTGGAACGGTAGAGCACGCCTTCCCGAACCCGGCGTCCGTCGGAGGTGGTGTAGCCGCCGTCGGGCCCGGCGAGATCGCGGAAGTTATTGGCGGACAAGAGTCTCGGAGTCGGAGTCGGTGCGGGCGAACTCGCGGGCAGCGACGACGAATTCGTCGAAACGATCGGGGCGGTCGCCGTGTCGCCGCCGGTCGACTGGGAGCATCCGGCGAGAGCGACGGTCAATGCTGCAGCGACTCCGACAACGGTGAGACGGGAATTCAACGGTTCTCCTTCGGACATTCTCGACAGAACGACCGAATGCTGCTGGAAGGAATTGGCGGAACCGTGGCTGCCTGGTGAACGGGCGGTGACAGCTTCCCCGGTCAGGTACGTTCCGGCTGACGCTCAGCGGATTCGCGCACGCGCTTGCTCGACAGCGGCAGCGATCGGCATGAACACCGCCGGCCCGTGTCCCGGGACGACGGTCTCGGCGTCGAGCGCGGCGAGATGATCGAGAGCAGCGACGGTGTCCTGCTTTCCGTGATCGAAGACGGGTGGGAGAAGTTGCGGTCCGCGGACTTTCGACAAGGGATGCGCCGTGATCAGTGCATCGCCGGTGACGACCACACCGTGCTGCGGCAGGTGGAACGCCGTGTGTCCCGATGTGTGACCGTGGGTGGCCACCGGGACCGGCGCACCAGGAAGGTCGAGAGGGCCGCTCGATGCGAAGGACTGGGCGTCGCGCACGGAGAGCGATCGGGTGGCTCCGGCACGTGCGATTCGCAGCAACCACGGCAACACCCCGTGTTTGTGCAGCATCGGGACGAAGTCCTTGCCCGTCGCCTGCTCGAGGTAGTCCCTTCGCGCGTGCGCGACCTCGGTTTGGTCCGTGAACACGGGAGTGCCGTAGCGCTCGTGGAAGGAGACGATCGCGCCCATGTGGTCGATGTGCGCGTGGGTGAGCAGCATGGCCTGCACATCCTCGGGACGTCGACCGAGCGAGCGGATTGCGTTCTCGACGGCGCCGACGTCACCGGGATATCCGCCGTCGATCAGTGTCAGGGCGTCGCCGTCTCGCAGGAGGACTACGTTCACGTCCGTTCCTGTGGCAGCGAATACGTTGGGGGCTACTTCCTCCACGGTCGTCACGGTCGAACATTGTGCGCCTTGCACGACCGGGATGCCACGGTCACGTGCCTGCGCGGGTCGCCGATGAAATATCCCGCCATCATTCGGCAGCGCGATCAGCGTGCGACGACGGACTCCTTTTCGGGTTGTGCCGCTTCTTCGTTCGGAGCAATCAGAATCGACGACGCCACCGTCGAGCGTGGATCGCCGTCGGTAGTACGGAGGGACGTCTCGATGTCGAGGAAAATGGCGCCCCCGCGCTCGGCGACGCCGGTGATCGTCATCGACGCGGTGAGTACATCGCCGGCCAGGATCGGAGCCGTGAGGGTGATCTTCTCGTTCGTGTGGATCGGTGTGTGGGTGCTCGTGTCGATTCCGAATCTCGGATCGGTCAGAACATCCCGGATCACGGTCGCGGTGACCACCGCGCTGAAAGTGGGCGGGGCGACGACGTTCGCGTATCCGGCGTTCCGTGCAGCGTCGACGTCGTGGTGCGACGGATCCATGGCGAGGATCGAGCGGGCGAACTCGCGCACCTTTTCGCGGCCCACGACGTAGGTGTCGGCGGACTCGATGACCAGACCCGGTGTGAGCAGCCCCTGCGGGCCAGCGCTGGTGTGCACGTCCGAAATCGTATGCGGAGCAGCGCCCTGCCCGTGCAGGATTATCCCGAATCACCCGCGACGACGTAGATCAGGATTGTTGCGGGTACGGGTGTCCACCTCCGGTGATTTGGTCTGTCGCATCAGTCGGCAACTGTGCATCGAGGCCCTGAAACCGCTGTAGAGCAGCCTGATTCGAGGTGACGGACCGCGGAACTTGACTATTTCCCTTGCATCCCCGAATGTTCCTGCCATGGCGACTTCCCACCCGGTTCTCGAAACCGCATCTCCGGCAGATTATCTGGGCGGAGACGAGATCATTCAGGTCGGAGAACCGGCCGTCCAGGCCCTCGCTCGGCAGTTGCGGCAGCAGGCCGGCGACGACGTCGCATTTGCGAAGGCAGCCTTCGAATGGGTGCGAGACCAGGTGGCGCACTCGTACGACGTCCAGGATCCGCGGGTGACCCTGACCGCCTCCGAGGTCCTCGAATGGCGGGTGGGGCTCTGCTACGCCAAGTCGCACTTGCTGGCGACGCTGCTGAGATCCGAAGGTATCCCGACCGGGCTGTGCTACCAGCGACTCACGGATGGAGACGGGTACGTTCTGCACGGGCTGGTCGCGGTCCACCTCGACGGTGCTTGGCGCCGTCAGGATCCGCGTGGCAACAAGGACGGTGTCGACGCGCAGTTCTCGCTAGGGGCGGAACGGCTCGCCTGGCAGGCCGACCGCGGCCTCGGCGAGATCGACTACCCGGAGATCTTCGCGTCACCGGCCCGGTGCGTCGTGGACACGCTCCGCGGCGCGACGGATGTGCTGTCGCTCTACGACGCGGGCCTACCGACGGAGCTGTGACGGGACCCGTACCGCCTAGGCGCGACCAGCGTGTCCCGCACGTACCAGCCGACCCAATAGGCGGGGAAGAACGGGATGGCTCCGCAGGTCAGGAGCAGGCCACCGCCCCGGCGACGTTGTCCCGCCGCCGTCAGCGCGCCGAACGCCAGGTATCCACCCACGACGCTCAGCGCGAGAAGCGACACCAGAAGCCAGGACACGTCCCCCAACGTACCTACCGGAACGCCGGTGCGGACGACATTCGGGTCGTGGGGTGGTCGGCGGGGCGATACCCGTATCGACGAGGCGGCGGGTATGTTGCGCTTCAGGAACGCGATGTCCGCGGGGGTGACCGGATCAATGGGACTGGGAGAGGACGCGATCGAATGATTTCCGACGACGATCTGCAGAAACTCGACCTGGCCACGGAAGCATTCGAACGTGTGCTGTGTGGCGACGACGCGATCGGGACGCAGCCCAGCCGCTGCCCGGGATGGAGTACGCGTGACGTCGCCAATCATGTGCTCGGTGGGGCCATCCGGTACAAGCAGTATTTCTCCGATGACGATCAGGCCGTGATCGCCTGGACTCGCACCGCGGATCATATCGGGACCGATCCGGTGGGCGCCCACCGCAAGCTGTCGGATGCACTTCGCCGGGAATTCGTCGACCACCGTGACGACGACATCGTCCTGCACCATCCGATCCAA
>Ga0131853_10019967_pt1 | contig 12190 bp, 8 predicted proteins | sample TergutLab28metaG_FD_92764 | JGI IMG/M metagenome (GOLD analysis project Ga0131853, IMG submission 92764) | Labiotermes labralis P1 segment gut microbial communities from Petit-Saut dam, French Guiana - Lab288 P1 (version 2) (version 2) | ecosystem: Host-associated > Arthropoda: Insects >...
CATACAGGCATACAGGCATACAGGCATACAGGCATACAGGCATACAGGCATACAGGCATACAGGCATACAGGCGATAATTTTCTCAAAAAATCTAAATTTTTCTTGGGCGACGTAAGAATTTTTGCGTTGTTTTTTGTCTCGAAAAAAAACAGAAACAAATAAAAGGGGGTTAAAATGTATAATCAACTGAAATCAATTGCGATAGTGTTCGTAATTTTTGTGGTGTCTGCGTTTGGACAAACCATAGCAAATATGGCTGCTACTGATGGTGAAATCATTACGCTTTTTAGAACAGACAATCCTAGCGTAATAAGGGTTCCTGCAAACGCTACGGTAACAATTGTAAGTAATGAAGGAGCCGACTTAGGCAGTTTCAGAGGGAGAACTTTAGATATCGGTGCCAATGCTGTAGTAATATGGAAAGCAAGAATTACATCTAATACCAGTACAACTGTTTTAACTATTACCGGAGCTGGAACATTTGAGCTTCACGATGAGGCAAGAATTAGCCAGATTGTTCATAACACTGATATGACATCCGGTTCTGCAAACGTTATAAATTCAACAGGTAACAGCAATATTATCATTTATGGAGGATCTATTAGCACAATAGGTACTGGTTTTGCAATTAACTCTCCGAGTGGCAACAATATCATTGCTATTAATGGCGGATTTATTAACAGGCCTATTAACGCTAACGGCTTAATAATATACCACGGAGAAAAACAGCATAGGGATTGGTTAACAGTTAATTTTCAAGCTGTCGATGGAGAAATAATTACAATAAATCGTTCGGGGGCACTTGGAACTCTTACCGTTCCCGCAAATGCGACCGTAACTATCGTTACAGACGGCGAAAATCCGATTTCTCGCACAGCTCCGCTTAACTTAAATATTGGCGCGAATGCGAGAGTAATATGGAAAGCAAGAACTACTACTTCTTCAACAATAAACGCCGTATCTCTCGGAGCAAGCACCGGAACGTTCGAGGTTCACGAAGGAGCAATAATTAAAGCAACTGCCGGACAGGCTATTACCGGAAACAATGCAATAATAAATATTACAGGCGGAATAATAGCCGCGCAAGGAACAACGATTGTTGGCAACAATAATGTGCTTAGTCACGCACCGACAAGTCAAACAGGCGGATTAGTAGTATCATATCCGGCAAGCGGTTCTTTTATGCCCGGAAGCAGGACGGACTTGATTTCATTACCAGCCGACGCAAACATTTCTTGGGGAGTTCAAGGTGGTAGAAACGGGATTTTCTACAACGAAACACAATTTTTGGCAACAAGCGGCACTCAACAAATTTCCGAAACGGTGAATTGGGCAGGTATTACAGTTACGGATGGTCAAGTTGTCCGAGTATCTGCTGCTTCTACGGGAACACTATCTGTTGTTGCCGGCGCAACAGTAACCATAATAAGCGACGGCGAACAGCCCATAGCCCGAACTGCCGCACTTAACCTTACAATAGGCGAAGGCGCAACCGTAAATTGGGAAGCAAAAGTTGCCGCGTCGGGAACAACAAACGCCGTAAATCTCGGCACCGGCACGGGAACAATAGATGTTCGCGATGGAGCAATTATCATAGCCGAAACAGGACAAGCGATTGCCGGAAGCGGAGCCATAAACATTTCCGGCGGATTAGTCGCCGCACAAGGAACATCGATAGTTAGCGGCGTGTTAAGCCGAATGCCGACAAATCAAAGCGGCGGTTTGGTTGTTGCTTATCCGACAAACAGATTTATTTTGCAAGGAGATAGACCACGCTGCGGCTTAACGTCATTACCCGAAAACGCGGATATTTGGTGGACAACAAACGGCGGAAGAATCGGCATCCAATACAATGAAACCGAACTTTTTGCAACCACGGGCACACAACATTTTTGGACGGGAACTATCAACACAGCAGCGAATTTGGCGGCATTCAGAGATTTTGTCAATGCCGGAAACAGTTTTTCGGGAGACACTATTCGGCTTGGTGCAAACATTTCGCTTTCCGGAACTTGGACGCCAATCGGAAATACCTCAACAAATTCTTTCAGAGGAATATTTGACGGAACCGGTCGCACAATAAGCGGTGCCTCTGCTCCTCTTTTTGGAAATGCCAGCGGGCAAATAAGAAACCTTACACTAAACAGTTCGCGCGGTTTGGTAGAGAATTATGGCGGCACAATAGAAAACGTCAGAGTAAATACAAGCGGCTCCATAGGACTTATCGGCACAGCAGGCGGTGTAACCATAAGAAACTCTTCGGTATCGGGAAATATGTCGCCGAGTGTTTCTAATGTTTCCGTAAATCTCGGCGGTTTGGTTAATAACGCAAACGGATCAGTAACGATAGAAAACTCAACGGTAACGGCAAATATTACCGCCAACAGTTCTGTCGGCAGTATTGTTGGCGGCTTGGTCGGACGTGCAACGCAGAGTGTAACAATACGCAATTCGTCTGTTTCGGGCGATATTCGCTCGTCAGTTTCGGGAACGACAAATACTGCGGTAGCACTTGCAGGCGGACTAATCGGACAGGCAAATACAAGCATAGACATCAGCGAGTCCTATTTTATCGGCGAGGTTTTAACGACACTTTCCTCAACCGCAACAACAGCAGGGCTAAATCACACAGCCCGTTCAGGCGGATTTATCGGATATGGGGCAGGAATTTTGGGGGTTGGCTCTGTAAATATTAATAATTCCTTTGTTTTGGGAGATGTTCTCGCCTCAAACGCCTCAACAGGCGCAACTTCGGGTTCTACGTTTTCGGGCGGCTTTATAGGAACTCTGCGAAACCGCATAGATATTGAAAATTCCTACATAAACGGCACAATAATGGCAAGCGGCAACCAGCGAAACGTAGGCGGAATCGTAGGATATTGGTCAGCAAGCAGAATCGAAAGCGTATTTTCGGCAACTCCTTGCCCATTGTTTGGCGTTGAAGGAACAAGTGCGGCTCAATTAAGAAACCGCGCAACATTTACCGGCTGGGATTTCGAGAGCGTTTGGGACATCAGCTCTGAAACAAACAACGGTTTCCCATTTTTGCGAAACGTTGGCGCAAACGATAACAACGGCGGAACGTTTATTCGTCCAAGACCCGACACACAACCGCGTCTCCACGGCATTCTCCTCGAAAACTCCGTGGTCTCCGACGTTGCAAAAATCTCGATAATCACCCCTGAACCCGCACAAATAACCTTGCGAATTTTGGACGCATTAGGCAACGTTGTATGGACGGCAACCGATGTAGGGGCGACCGCCCTCGGTCGCCCGAATAATATATCGTACGACACGGGCGACCGGGGGCGGTCGCCCCTACAAACGTCTATCGTTTGGAATTTAACCAACCAATCCGGACGATACGTCGCAAGCGGCACGTATCTTATAATCGTAGAGGCAGTAGGGCAGAGCGGAAGAAGATTTGTTTATTCGTCGAGGGTTGGAGTAAGTAGATAAACTTTGCGTTTTTTTTGATATTAATAAGGGCGGGGAATTTTTCTCGCCTTATTTGTTGTGGCAAATATTATTTTAACTTAAAATTTTTATAAAAGGGGGTGGAGTTATGCTGTGTCAATTGGAGTTAGATGTTGTCGATAAAAAAGAGGCTTTCGCCAAAGATTTTTTTAGCTCTATATCGTTCGTGAAGAATGTGCGCATTTTGAAGGAAAGAGAAATAACAAACCCGAAGGTCTTGTCGCGAATAAATCGCTATGAAACGGGACGCACAAACTTATTACCCATGTCTTTTTCCGCGTTGAAGAAGGATTTGGTAAATGCGTGATATATATTTTGAGCCCGATAGCCTGGTCTGAATTTGGCTGGTGGTTCAAAACAGATTTGAAAAAGGAAATTGTTTGTAATATTTTGAGCAAGCGGTTCGAGATTTCTTACACAATTATTCGATATTTTGCAGAGACGCAATACCTTGCGTCTCTTTTCTATTTGCGCAAATAGTATTTTTGTGCTGAATTTTGGAGAAATCGAAAGTTATGGACAAAAAAATGGTGGTGCCGAAGCATTGCGCCGTTATTATGGACGGGAACGGAAGATGGGCGAAACAGAGAAATCTGGCTCGTCCGTTTGGGCATAAAGAAGGCGCGAAGGCAACGCATAATTTGGTTGAGAGTTGCGTTAATTTGGGGCTTGAAGTCCTTTCGATTTACGTTTTTTCGAGCGAAAACTGGAACCGCCCCGCAAATGAAGTAAGCGCGCTTATGAAACTTCTGGTGGAAATGATAAAAAAAGAATTGCCGAATCTTATGCAAAAAAACGTGAAAGTGCGACTTATGGGCGATGCGGATTTGCTTCCCGAAAAAGCGAGAAAAGACCTTTTTGAAAGCATAAATAAAACGTCGAAGAATACAGGGCTAACTCTCTGCCTTGCAATAAGTTATGGCGGAAGAAACGAAATAGTTCGCGCCGCAAAATTGTTTGCGAAAGACTGCTTAGAGCAAAAGGCGAACACAGACGACATAACAATCGAAAAACTAAGCGCTTATATGTATCTTCCCGATATTTGCGACCCCGAACTTGTAATACGAACGGGCGGCGACAAACGAATAAGTAATTTTATGCTTTGGCAATCGGCATATTCCGAATTTTATTTTACCGACACGCTTTGGCCCGATTTTAAGGAAGAAGAACTTATAAAAGCATTTGAACAATTTTCAAAAACAGACAGACGATTTGGAAAGGTTAAGGAAGATGAAGACGATTAAAAAAGAAAAAACAGAGAATAAAGGCGAGAAGAGAACGCTTAAAAACATAGGCAAACGAATGTTTTTTGTTGCTTGGGCGGCGCCGTTAGCGCTTTTTTTGATAAATTCGCAGATTAACCTTCTTCCGTTTTTGTTTGGCGACAGGTTCGACGGCATAATAAAGCCGATTTATCCTTCGACTATTCTTGCATTCTTGATTATTCTTCTTGCGGCGAAAGAATATTTTGGAATGCTCAAAACAAAATTCAGGAAAAACTGGTTTTGGCTCGGCTATATTTGGCTATTCATAAGTATGTGCGGCTCAATAGTTAATGTAAATATTCTCAGTTTTCAGAACTCGCTTTATATTCTGTTTCTTTTGATTGCGTTTGAGGCGTTTTTTATAGGAAAAGGGACGCTTCGATGGAGGCGCGCGAGTTTGTTTTTTGTCGGTGTGGTGTTTTTAAGTATTGCCGGAGATGCGCTTCTTAAGTATCTTGAGCCGTCGTTTATGAGTATTTGGGCTTTTCCGATAACCAACCAATTTTTTGCGGCAAACTTGGGCTTAATAACGATTTTGACGGCTATATTTTTCTGCGACGGCGCGGCATACATTGTCGGCTCGCTTTTCGGGAAGCATAAGTTAAGCGACATTTCGCCCAAAAAGACAATAGAGGGAAGTATCGGCGGATTTTTATTTTCGGTTGCGATAATGACAATAATTTTCGCTCTTTTCGGCAACCCGCAAGAACCGATTTGGCTTGGCGTAATGCTTGGCGTTGTTATAGGAATTTTTGCGCAGGTCGGCGACTTGTTCTTTTCGCTCACAAAGCGCTATTTTGCGGTGAAAGACACTTCCGATTTAATTCCCGGACACGGTGGAATTTTAGACAGATTTGACTCGGTTTTGTTCGTTTCGCCGTTTGTTCATATAGTAATAACCTTGGCGAATAATTTCGGGTAAGATGTATGAAAATCAGGCATTTGCTTTATATTTTGTTTTTTGCGCAAATTGTTTTTGCAAGCGAAAATTTGCCCGCGCCTGCCACCGCTATGCCAAGACCGCCTCTCGGAGCGTTGAGCCGAGGTCCCGCGCCGATAATTTCGGTAAATGAGCGTGAAATGTTGATAACGCTTCCCGAAGCCGATAATATGCGAATAACAATTTTTACCCCGAGCGGCAGAAGATTAACGCGCAAAAGAGTGGCGGGCGAAACTATAACTTTCAGACTTCCCCGCTCCGCCCGAAAAGAAATAATTGTCCAAATAGAAGCGAGTGCGCTTAGATTTTTTTCGCAGAGCGTCGTTCTTAAATAAGAAAACAAAAACTTTTTTGAAAGGATTTAATATGATGAAGCAGATTTTTTTGATTTCATTGATGTGTCTTTTAATTATCGGTTGCGCGAGGCAACAGGTAGCAGTGGTAGATGAGCCGATTGCAAAACCGGTTAAAGAAAAAAAGCAAGCCAAAGAGCAACCGACCGTGTTTGTGCCGACGCCTCTAGAGCCTGTAATTCTGTATTCAGACTTAGCGGACGGTACGCATAATTGGGTGATAAACGCCGACACTTACGGCTCAAGCGTAGAAAATTTCAGAAATGCGGCAAGAAATTTAACCTTCACTTTTAACCGCGCGGAAGAAAACCCCGCAGAAGAAAAATGGACTTGGTCTGAAATTATTATGTTCAACCTTTCGTCGGATTGGCGCGATTTTAATTCTATCGACATTACATACACTTCAGACGAAACCTTGGTGTTGATTTTGGCTGACTCCGAATTGTATGTGTATAATCCTGCCGCAGGTTTTTTCACAACTTTGCCGCCGACAAACGGAAAAGAAGTTTCGCTTACGCTTGCTCCGACAAATACCGCGCAATTTAAACAGCACGCTTGGGTAGTTCATAACTTTCCGCAAATAAGAACGGTGTTTGACCCGACCACGATTATAGGAATAAAACTCGGAACAACGGCAATCGGCGGACAAGCAAACGCGACAATCAGTCGATTTGTTCTGAATGGCGTGATTTTGGACTAAAAGATTTTTAAGGAAAAAACAAAAAACAGAAAATTTTTCTGTTTTTTGTTTTTTCTAAATTGCTAAAATGAAAATACCGTTATCATCAGCAAATTCGGATAGCTTTTCCTTCTCTTCAATAATTGTTTTGTAGCCGGCATCTATTACAATTCCGTCAAGTTTAGTATCAATCAACTGATGAATAGTTTTAAATCCGATTGCCGGAATATCGCCGCGTTCTTCTTGACCGATTTTAGCCAATTTAACCATAATTCCGCCAACCTCACCATTTTTGGCGGCAAATGCCTCTTTCATAAGCGCGTCTGTACCAAGCAATGTTTCGGTTCCGAGTATTCTTTGGTTCTTTACGACTATCGATTGCCCGATGTCGCTTTTGCCGAACTCTCTACATTTTTTAACAGAAAATTCTATGTCTTTTTCGTTTTCAGCGCTTGGTTTAGTTTTCGTAAGCAGACCATTTTTTGCCAAAAGCGACGGCATAGCGTCCTGAATACCGACGACTCGAAAGCCCTTTTTTTCAAATTCCGAAAATATAATTCTGAAAACTCCGTCGTTTTTCTTCTTGAAAAAGATAAGCCTGAAGAGCATTTTTAATATATAGAAATTATTGAGCCGCACAGCTTTTCTGTTTACTCCGCCGATAATTATTACAGTAAAAACTCCTTCTTTTCTCATAATACGCACAAGTTTTGTAAAATCGGAAAAAAACACTTCGATGAATTTTCCGTGCACCTCCGCAAGTTCTTTTACTTTTTCCTCTACAAATCCGTTTAGTCCCGCAACAATAAACTGCGTATTATTTTTTGCCATACTCTCGACAAGCAAGTACGGAAAATTCCCGTTTCCTGCAATCACACATATTTTCCCCAGTTTGCTCTGCGCTTCTTTGTCCGTTGTATCAATTAGAGAAGTCATTGTTTTTTTCTCCTTACTTTATTTTAAACTGTTTTTTTGTAAAATTTCGTGAAGTCGTTGCGCTTGTAATACAAACGCTTCCAAATTCGCCTCTGTCAGCTGTGGAAACGGAGTGCCGTCTGTTTCTATCGACAAAAACGGGAAATCTCCGATTTCGGCGTAATCCTGCGCTTTTTCTTTCCAATCGGGGATTTTTGCCTTGCCTGCAACGTTCATTTCTTTTTTGAGGATAGCCTCGGCTACCCGCGACGGCATACAGCCGAAAGGTCCTATGGATATTACACCGCAAGAATAATGCAGAATTTCTCTTAACCCAAGTCCCACGGTGAGTATTGCCTCGCCGCGAAGCCTGACATCGATTAAATGCTCTGCCGTTTTAATTGTTTTTTCGACTTCGGTCATCTCGAATTTGTACAGTTTGCTCTTAGCAAGTATTACTTTAATTTTGCGCTCCCAACGTTCTTGAATACTTGAAGTTATCCGCGCTAAAAACGTATCTGCAAAATTCATTTCTTTGTCGCTCAAGCCCGAATTTATTACGTGATTACTGTAAGATAAATATTCTATAACAGGCGCTATTTTAACAATAAAACCGCGGTTTTCCAAATAATCGATTAAGTTTTTGCGGCAAAATTCATCTCGGCGGACGTATATTTCGCCTATTATCGAAATCACGGGAGAATTTGCAGGGTCGGATTTCAGCGGTATTTGCGAGAGTTTTTTTGCTACATTGCCAAGCGTTTTTTCTATACTGCCTTTTGCATTGCCTTCAAGATACATCAGCACTTCTACCCAGCATTTTTCTAATGTCAAAAGTGCACTGTCGCGGTCTTTGGCACAAACGCTCAACACGCTTTTTATGTCGTTAAACACGTCTGAAATAACGAAACTTTGCCAACCTCTGAGCGCTCCTTTAGCTCCAATTCCGCCGTAGCCGTTAGCGTCGCTGAGAGTGAAAACGGCGGCATTTTCTATTTTAAGATTTTCTATGTTCTGCGTAATTGCACAGGCATACTGTCCGAAACGACAAGGACCGTCGGCGGTTGCCATAAAGAAAAGCGTGATTTTATCGCTGTCTTTTTTCTCGTTTTGTATATAATTCAAAAACGCGCCCATACATACTATATAAGGTACGCATTCTTTGCAAGTGGAATGTTTTTTTCCGATGTTCAGCACTTCTTTGTCCGCAACAGGAAGAGCGCGGCAATTTAATCCGATGCTTCTGAATATTGCCGCAAGCGCCTCCGTTGCAAAACGTCCCATCGACGGCAGAACGAGTTCGACTTTCGGGTCAAAAAGCGAATAGAATTTTCCGTCGGATGCTTTTACTTTCATTTTTTTATCTGCCATAACTGCCTGCACAAACGACGATAAGTCGAGAGGGGAGAGGGACTTATTCAGCCGACGGAAACTTTGCATAATATCGACGGCGGCTTCTATTCTTGTGTCTATGCCTGCATCTGCCGTGTGTTGGTCTAATTCTAATGTTAGCGAAGGTTTGTTTTTCATAACATTGCGGAAAAAACTTAAAACAAACGAATCGGGTCCGCAAGAAAAATTGGTTATGAACATACCGAAAAGATTTTCACGCTCCTTAACAAATTGCGCCGCTTTCATTATTTTTTGTCCAAGTCCCCAATACATTTTCTTGTCGGCTTTATATTCGGACGTGGGCAGCATATCAAAAGGAATAACGATATATCCGCGCGAGGCGGCTTTATGCGGAATGCCCATATTGGCGTCGCTCGAAAACGAGTTGTATGGTCGTCCAAAAAGCACAAGTCCGAATGTGTCGGGGGTATCTTCTAAGTATTTTAGCGCTTTACGTCCGTAATTTTGCAGTTCTGCTTCAAATGAATTTTGGCGTTCAAGCGCTTTTTCGAGCGCGGCAGCCGCCTTTTTCTCGTCAATTTTCAATGTTGATACCGCCATTTCGATTAACTCGCGTTTTGCGGCGGGGTTTGCATAATCTTTCTCCATTTTAAGAACAGGGGAGAGCAAAGTAGTCTTGCTTTCCTCTATTTCACGGCGAAACGTTGCTTTAAGATAATATGGCTCGCCTTGAATAAACACGCAGGTTTTTGTAAACGACGAAGGATTTTTCACGGGAATATGTGATATATGCGGCAAAAAAATGTAGTCGGGTTTCTTTTTGAGCAAATTCGCGAAACTTCCGTGAGTAAGTTCTGCGGGCAAACAAAATGCCGCTTCTATTCGCGTAAAGCCGTCAGGGTCAATTTCGTCTGCAAGAACGACTTGAAGCCCAAGTTCGTCGAAAAAATTAGAGTAAAGAGGGTAGAGCGAATGCGTCAAGAATGTCCGCATAATGCCGACTGTTTTCCCGTTTTCACGCGGATTTTTTACTCCGAAATCCTCAAAAAGTAGCTTTTGGCGTATTGCAACATAGTCAAATTTTTCGACTTCTACTTCTTTTTGCAGGCGCATATTGTAGTATTTGTTGCATACTCCGCCGAATGGAAAAACTTTTCCGCCAACATTTATTCGCGAGATTTCGCATTTGAGGTCGCATTTTTCTTTTCCGCCCAAACAGACAAAACTGCCTTCTCGCTTTGCTTCGCGTTTTATCAGTTCGTTCAGGTCAAATTTGCTCGGTTGACACAAACACAAATCCAAACGGTTTGCTGTTTCGAGCGCAACGCCGAACGCACCCATAAGTCCGGGATTGGGCGGAACTATAATTTCGTTCCCCATAAGAGCTGCCATAGCTACGGGAACTGCTTTGTTGTAGCATACTCCGCCCTGCATAAAAATCTTTTTTCCGACAGGACGCGCTCCCTTAACGCGGTTAAGATAATTCATACAAACCGAATAAACAAGCCCTGCCAGAATGTCGTCTTTTCCTATTCCTTCCTGCCCTGCTGTTTTTATGTCGCTCGAAATAAATGCCGAACATTGGTCTGTAAAATTGGGCGGATTTTTACCCAAAAGTGCTCGCGCACCGATTTCTTCGGTCAAAATATTAAGAGCTTCGCGCGCCGATTCTTCCAAAAACGACCCCGTTCCCGCACTGCACGCCTCGTTCATTGCATAATCCGATGGTACGCCGCCTGTAAGATAGGTGTATTTCGCGTCTTGTCCGCCGATTTCAAATATGGTATCTACGTCTTTATCGAAGTAAGTTGCCGCTGTTGCGTGTGCAATTATTTCGTTAATAACATTGTCGGTAAGAGCGTGAAGCGCCGCAATTTGCCGTCCTGAACCCGTTATTCCGAGCCCGACGATTTCGGTTTTCGTAAATCCGATTTGTTCTTTTATAGCTTTGTAGCAACTACGTGCCGCAAGAATAGGGTCTCCGTCAGTTCTTAAATAAATTTGCGCAATAACCGCCCTGTCTGACCTGCGAATTAACACAGCTTTGGTTGTGGTGGAGCCGACGTCAAGTCCCAGTACGCACTCGTCGCCTTTGTTAGCGCGGTCGTTTTTCATTGTCTTGAATGACACCAAATTCATATAATTCGCAAGAGGTTCCAAGCGACCAAACGAACTCGGCGTGTCGGAAAATGCGTCCGAAATGTTTTGCGGCAGGGGAGAGCAGTCATTGTCGATAGCCCAGACAGCTGCGCCGAATGCTTCAAAAACCGCCGATTGCGCGGGAACGTCAAGTGTTTTGAAGCGCTTTTTCAATATGTTTATCATAGCGGTATTGAGCGAACCACCGCCGACAATGGTTGCTTTTTCGCTTTCCATATCTTTAACAAGTTCGCCGATTTTATCCGCCATCATCATACAAAGTCCTGCCGCGACATTTTCTCTCGGCTCGCCTTTATTTAGCGCGTGTGTGCAGTCGCTTTTACAAAACACACTGCATCGTCCTGCAATTTTATGCGGCGTTCCTTTTTTTGCAAGAGCGATTGCTTCGTCGAGCGTAAGCCCCATACGTCTTATTTGTTGTAAAAAGAATTCACCTGTTCCGGAAGCGCATTTATTTCCCGAAAGAACGGTGTTTATTCCGCCTTTTGAGTTTATGACATACACCAATTGCGTTTCACCGCCGCTGCTTATTACGAGTTGCGGAAATTGCCCGCACGGATATATTTCGCGAAGCGCACATTCCACGGCTTGCGGCTCGGATATTGCAGAAAGGTCAACCGAGGAGCGAAATGCTCGCCCCGTAATCGCGATTTTATCGACTTTCGTCATATCTTTTTGCGTAAGAAGTTTAAGAACAACACTTTTTGGGTCGCCGTCATGCGGCACTCGCCCAAATGCTTCTATTTTTTTTCCTTTATCAGTAATTGCCAATCTGACATATTGAACAGTAGCGGCGCCAAAACAAATTCCCAACGTTTTTATAGATTTCATAAAATAACTCCAAATAACTAAATAATAAATAACCAATAATTTCAAAAACAAAATACTATTTGCCGATAATAGAGGGAGAAACAAATATTTTACTTTACATAATATCAATTATGGGAAATAACGTATTTTCTTTTCGTCGGGGGATAGGAGTATGTAAAAACACAATAATTCACTGACAAAATAAACCAATTAAAAACCTCGGGAGGTTAAAATGAA
>Ga0131853_10019970_pt1 | contig 12188 bp, 9 predicted proteins | sample TergutLab28metaG_FD_92764 | JGI IMG/M metagenome (GOLD analysis project Ga0131853, IMG submission 92764) | Labiotermes labralis P1 segment gut microbial communities from Petit-Saut dam, French Guiana - Lab288 P1 (version 2) (version 2) | ecosystem: Host-associated > Arthropoda: Insects >...
AAGAGGAAGGAATAGAGTAGAAGAAGAAGAAGAAGAAGAGGAAGGAGATGAAGAAAAAGAAGAAGAGAAGAGGGAGAAGAAGACCAGGAAGCAGTTAATGAATAAGAAGGGTGAGTAGAAAAAGGAGACGAGAAAGAAGATAATGAAGAAGGAATAGAGTAGAAGAAGAGGAAGAAGAAGAGGAAGAAGAAGAAGAAGGAGAAGAAGACCAGGAAGCAGTTAATGAATAAGCAGGGTGAGTAGAAAAAGGAGACGAGAAAGAAGATAATGAAGAGGAAGGAATAGAGAAGAAGAAGAAGAAGAAGAAGAAGAAGAGGAAGGAGATGAAGAAAAAGAAGAAGAGAAGAGGGAGAAGAAGAAGAGGAGGAAGAAGAGGAGGAATAATAATAATGTCAGATAGACAGGTATGCTGAAGAGTCTCAAACACGCTTCAGATGTGTGCTTATAATTTCTTCGTGGATGAAATTTTCATTTGTTAGTTTCATTTGCAAATATTTAATATTTTGACATAATTTCGAAGGAGTTGATAGCTACAGTTTTCTTTTGTTGTGTTGTCGTCGTCATCTTGGGAAGCCCCATATAACAAACCCATATTTTCGGCCCTAGCTTGCGCCGTAACATCGGGACATGTAATCACAATTCTCGAGGGGAAGTCGAGGCAACGCGAAAATGGAAACTATAATGCGTAACAATTTTACTTTGACCTGGATTGCACGTGTGTAGGAAGCTTTATAAGCTGTCCCTCTACTGCAGCCTCACTCACTCACTCACTCACGTAATCTATTTGTTGAGCGGCCGCAAAGTAGATTGTCGGGGTGGGGGGAGGGGGTGCATGGGGAGACAAGAGATGAGAGCAAAGGAAGTGACGTGCCTAGCAATCTAATACTGGTCTGGTTGTACATTCGTTTCCTTCTTTCACAAGACTTGCTTGCTCAAGTCACACTGGATTAGACTTGCTTCTGTCTTCAATAAGACATAGGTATTGCAATTCCATATAAAGACTAGCAATAATGAACCTTAACGATAGACTCCACACGTGATGAATGACCTACGTAGTAACGACTGGGGAGGAAGAAGGGAATTGACAACGCTCATGCACTTCAATTCGTTTCCTCTGCAGTCGCCGTTACAAAGATGAATTGCTTCTCCCATTCACGAGATGACTTGCTGGAATAATGTTTGATGCATGCAGTAGCCCTGTTTGTCTTAATGTGGCTGATGTGCTGCTTTCATATTCCGGTTTTATTTATTTATTTTCTTGTGTGTGACGTGTTTTGGTTTTCCAGAAGATGTCCTGGTGTGGGTTGGCACTGCTGACACTTCTCGACTTACGCAGTGTACGTTGCCATCCAACCTAATTTAATATGCAGGGACTGCAGCTGTTTTCCACGGTACATTGCATGTTACTCTGTCTTCCCAGTGACAGTCGGGTATATCTGAGTCCAGAAAATTCAGTTCCACTATTTTCTTACTTTTGGTTTGCCAGTTTACATTAATAAGAAGACATTTGTAAATTTTGATGTTTTGCTGACCGTGCATCTCAGTATATTTATCTCAGTATTTAACCAACTTGATTCACAAAATTTGTTTCACAATAAGTTTTATTTTATGCCTCTACATGTTTCGAGCACATGTGCTCATCATCGGGAGGTCAAAATTGTATTACACAGCCTCTGGTATCATCACACCTTTAGGTGTGATGATACCAGAGGCCTGACCTCCTGAAGGTCAAAATTGTATTACACAGCCTCTGGTATCATCACACCTATAGGTGTGATGATACCAGAGGCCTGACCTCCTGATGATGAGCACATGTGCTCGAAACATATAGAGGCATGAAATAAAACTTATTGTGAAACAACTTTTGTGCATCAAGTTGGTTAAATACTGAGATAAATTTGTAAATTATATTTGTCCGAATACTGTTTTGCAGCTCATTTATCGAAGTTGTCAATATGTCAGATGACAATATATCACATGTGATGTAAGTGATGAAAAGTACTTTGGCAAAGATTGTAAAGGAAACAGTTATGGTCGAATTTGCTGTTTTTCCCGATATTCGCCGGTAGGGACTGACGAATATTATGTAAAAATTCAATGTAATCATATTCTGTAATAGGCACAGTATTTGACGGATACACGCTTTTGTTATCTGTTCTCACATATAGACATCTGTGTCTCCGAATGTCATCTAAAGATATCAGGTAGGTTCTGCCATATGTGCATTTTGTACTTAGTTTCATAAGTAGAATATACTTTTGGCTCAATTCTATGTTCGTCGTCGTCGTCGTCGTCGTCGTCGTCGTCGTCTTTCCCCCCTCCCCCTCCCCCCTTCCTATCTCAATGTTTTGCAAAGAAATACTTCCCGTGGCGTTCCTATTAGTAGGTATTTTGACCCTTCCACCCCAACCATAAATATGGTTGTTGTGTGCATTTATTGTAAAAGATCTTTAACTGGTGTGCCTTGTATAAACCTGCGCGTGTTCGAAACGTCATGTATTCATAAGAATGTAACTTCAGTCGTTGGAGTATGAAATTTGGTGTGCCGATTTTAGTATGACCAGTAGTATGGAAGGTAACTGGATTTATGATAGCAAAGTTTTGGGTCTACACACCGCTGAACAGTATCCAATATTATTTTGGCGTCAGGAAGTAGCAGGAAGGTGTGTAAGTTGCTAGATATCGCAGCCGAACGAACATAACTGTAATAAATATTGCTGGATTATGTTATTTGGTAGATTGCTGGATGAACACACAATTTTGAACACTGACATTAATTTAAATTACGTTTAATGACTCTTTTGATACTTTAGTACGCCTCCACTATAAAAATCAACCATTGAATGTTGCCTAGGGTAGTAATCGCTACTTATGTTGGTGTAACACCAACCACATAAATGCGCAGAGATAATACAGTGTTGTGTCCTGGTGGTGTTGGTGTTGTTGTTGGTGGTGGTGGTGGTGGTGGATGTGTGTGTGGTGTGGTGTGGTGTGGTGTGGTGTGTTGTGTGTGTGTGTGTGTACATACCACTCAACAATTAATAGTTAATAAAATAATCACGTTTGTTGCCCAATTTTCCTTGTTTATTCTTAAATTAGTTTGGATTATTTTGCTTGCATTGTTCAAAGAAAAACAGAGGAAGGTTTTGGATATACTTTGGGAGATATTTCTGTATGGAGGATACAAATTGACAGAGATGGACAAAAAATGAGCTGACGGTTTCCATACATATAGAGGGAAATCGCAATTAAATTATCCTTCAGTAGTCCCTAGAGTTTCTGGGTCATGTGAGAGGGGGAAACGCACAAAAGTGGCCAGCTGGCATCTCAGGGCAGATATACTACGTGTGCTACATGCTCACTTGGGAATTTTCAACTCTCTTGTGTCGAAAAAAAAATCATAGGAATATTTACTGGTTTTTTCTTTTTCTGTCAGTTTCTGTAGGGGAAGCAAAACTGACCACAGTAGTATTGTTAAGATGGTCTTGGAGAAGAGGTTTTGACGGAGGGTCAGCGTCAAGGAGGGGCAGTTGAAGAATAGAAAAGTCTATGAGGGTACAATTCAGTACGTATTTCTGTACGAATATTTGATTTGTATATTAGCTGCAGTAATTAGAAAATTTTACGTATTTCTTATTTGAAAATCGTGTTTTTCTTTCTTTCTCAGCGTATAAGAATTTGATAAAACCTGTACGTTACAGTTATAAATTGGTAAGGGTTACCTGGAAACATGAAGACAGTATAATTGTTATGGGGTGACGTAAAAATGGAGACTCTCTGTAAAACTCAAAATACAAAATATTTTATCTTTTTAAATATGCCATTTGGTGATTCTTTCAGTTGCTGAAAATCTCCTTTCCTTGAGGTCACCCAGTAGCTGTTATTTGGGAGACCTAAGCTTAGACGAAAGAATAATATTAGAATGGATCTGAAAGTGCTAGGGTATGATGGTTTGGATAGAATTCATTTGGGTCTGCTTAGGGTCTAGTGGAATGTGCGTGTGAACTTAAAGAGTTTCAAAAGTGCGGGCACTGTCTTTACGAATTTTTTAATTATTACTTGATGAAAGACTGTAATGCTTTCAGTTGAGTTGGTAAAGAACTATGCGTATTTTTTTTAGCGTTGTTGGTATGCAACACTTTTGTTTTCGCGTTTTGTAACACGTAAATTCGGAGTGATGAGAGAGATTGGTATGATGTGGTGGTTTGCCTGCCTTGCTTATGTCATCGGTGCTGATGGGACGATGAAAGCCTGGGTGCTGATAGATTCTCGCCTCTCACTCTGACGAAATATTCTGGGCGGGGGAGGGTCAACCGCCCGCTAATATATACCTGTCGTGCCGCTCTGTCGTTAGACACACTCAGGGATCCGCAGCCGTTCCACACTGGGTCCACAAAAATATAGATTTCTTTTTTTTCACGGTAAATTTTTCGACGTGCCTGTCATTACCGGAAGGCCTGATGCCTTTGCTGACTAGTTACGGGTCAATGGAAGTACAACGCTGTTACATAAGGCGACGAATTTCTTTACGAGCTGCAAGTTTGAACCTTAGCAGTCCAAATTATTATCGCGAATTCAAACTTTATGGACCGCAAATTAATCTGCCATAAAATGGCTAGTTTTCGAATTTCCAAATCAGCCATTAGATGGCAGGAGCTTAGGAAACATCAGCATGAAACCGCATAAAGCGACATGTTGAATTGAGCTCGACGTTGCACTTGGTACAACGGAATGCTTTGTCGAGTTTAACTCGACATTAGGCAGTTAAGTGTTCAGACATTCTCCAGCAATAATGTGTTGCCTGTAGTCACTCTCTCTGTACTTGTACTTACGCCTACTTTTTAATTGTATTCTTTATAATACGGACATTTAATAATATGAGCGTATGATCCATTTGTTGTATTCATTAGATATGAAATCACATTCCTAACTTGAAAGTAAGACAGACTTAAGTTGCTGTGATACATATTTGAAGATAATTTCTGGTAATTTTGCCACAGTTTGTACAGGGTGAACAGTGAAACAAGCCGCTTCTGGTGTCCGTTTGGTGTAATGCGTAAATTTCCGGCCACTCGCTTTTTCGGATCGCGGGTTCGAATGCCGCTAAAGGCATGAATGTTGGTCTGTTAGGTTTGTTGAATGTTGTGTAGTTAGCGGCCACTGCAGCGGGTTGATAACTTGTTCAGAGAAGGTTTTGTGTGTATGTGTGTGATCTAGAAACCCCAACGATGGGACGGCCTAAGTCAGATTTGGGCTGTTGCGCCCCCTCCCCCCCCCCCAAAAAAAACAATGAAACAGAGAGTGATTCTATTACCGCACGTAGACAATTAATGCTTAGAGTGGAGTTTGTGTGTAGAGCTCCCGATATTCTTTATGATGGGCCACAGCCCCCAGCCGGACCCGTTAGCAGCCCATTATTTCATTTCTGAAGAACATAATGTTTATAGTGGCATTTACGTCACAAGTCCGTACTGCGCCCTTACACAAACGTATGTCGTTTGATTTATTAACGACACGGTCTCTTAGTATCAGTCATCTCGCCGTGTCTGGTTCGTCCTGCACTCCAGACGATGTCTTTATAACACAGTAAGAACATTTGTAATAGCGTTGATGGACAACACTTGTAAACGACCAGTGTTTCATAAGCAGTTCCCTAATGAACGTAAGGCCTGATTTCTGATAACAGTCCCCGTTATTACACCGTTTCCTTCCGTAATAATGTTTTGTCATGTGACTGACCAAAGTGAAATTCATTGGTGTCAATTCCCCCTCTTATCCGGAACATGGTAAAAAAATTGTTTGGGTGGGGGAGGGATTAGGGTGCCGGGTATTTGTCTGGCCGGTCAGTCATTTGTTAGAAATTGGATTGACCACCGCGCGGTCTGGCACCTCACAGCGGTTCGCTATCAGATCGTGATCCGCTATATGTGGCCAAAGCATTGTTCTGTGCGTCACGCATCACCCTGTTTATGCCTACACACATGGGGGCTCTGTGAATCGAACTGTCCTTGAAAGAGCACAGAAATACAAGGACGTAGCAGGCGGTTATGAAAATGTGATGATAAATACTAACCGTGTAATGAGAAATTACCACAGTAAACTAATATCAGCTGTTACGTAATGGTTGGGCTCTTTGAACTCTTGATGTGTTACCATTTCTATCACTGCAGTAATTAACTCCCTGGTGTTAGAAAGCGAAGATAAAAACAGGATTTAATTTGCATTCATTTCATAGTAAGCTTTCATTTGCAAATAGCCAAACATGATAGTATCAACGAAAGTAAAGTTTTGCCCTGTGATTAATTAAGCGACGTGTTATGGAGGCGTGTGTGGGCGTTGAGATGTAGTTCCACGCATTCACAGCCCCATTACTAGAATTAGAACCATATGGTACAAATGCGATTTGTCATTATTTCACAACGGGGAGGCAAATGTTTGTACATGACTCTTAAAATCACCTTCTCTGCTATAACGGGCTTTAATTAATTTAAGTTTACCAAATTCGTCTTCCTGAAGATCAATTTCTATGTTTTGATCGTGTGTCAGCCTCAACCTTCTGCATTCGTATTCACATCCTTTGACAACATGGTGGTGTTCTCCATGGTAACTTGACATTTATCTCCTGTCCTAGTTATGTCACCTACTTATTATTTGGCGAGTTGATTTTGAAACTTGAGAGGCCTCCAAGGAAACTCCAGGAAATCTGTCTTGGAAATTAGCACCGATCCTTGCAATGATGATTGATTCGTTTTGTACTTAGAAAGATGATTTTTTTTTCTTAAAAGTAGTTAATGAGGGAATATCGTTAACTGCACATTCATACTTCATAAGTTTATAGCTGTTCGTTACTATTTTTGGTTTTGTTCCGCTAATATTACTATTACTTAACTACAGAATCTGTATGCATTAAGTTTCTTATCATAATATCTGTGCTTTTTAATTACAAACAATATTTCTTATGTAATTTGTAACTATGGTTAGGATCCTTTTCCGTTCTAAATTTCACATAACTTCATCGATTGGGTAAAACCGAAACACAAAAAAAAATTAATGTGTTTTTTTTTCTTGTTTTACGTTCTGTAAACGTATTACCCCAGTCGCTTCAGAATCTAACCACACGTCCTTTCAGAGCCCAAAAATACCTCAGTCTGTTGTCGTTCTCCTTTCATTTATTTGCGCGTCCTCAATATTGTTATTAGCAAATGTTGGAAGTTAAAATTTACGGCTTCAAGTTTACCTTCGATGACATAATATTTGTGCCAACTTTTCTGCAACTCCGTCTAAATGTTTCCACATTTGAAATGGGGGACGGGGGACAGAGCTTGATTTTTCTTTCTGGGAAGATTCTTCAACACGGGAAACAGTCTGCTTCTCCATCATAAACAGCTGGCAGCTATCGCTGTTTAAAGGAGTAACTGCTGTTTGTTGTGAGAAATACACACAGAAATATAAGCACAGTGTGTTTGTGCACAATTCGGCACTTTTGAAGTTGCTTTAGATGGTGCATTCTGTAAAACTCGTGCTTTAAACTTTGAGTGTTTGGGAAAGAAGTTTCTTGTGGCAGATACAAAGCGGTTGAAGGCGCTTATCATATCGTGGAAAATGGAATTTATGTTGAGTCGTTTCGTCGACATGTAAGCTGAGAGGATGAGACGATATTTCTACTTGTTTAATTGCACGAGTCGAGGGCCAAAAGTTAATTTAACTACCTCACGTCATTTCTTGACTTGCTTGAAGCTATAACGGAACGCAATGATCTTGTTAATTGCTTAAGGGGAAACGATCCGGAAGAATTTCTGATTGCTGCCATGCAAGTATAGTCTAAGGGGAGGATGTTCGTATCTAGAGTTTGGTTGTTATATTGTGTTTGTGTAATGTGCATGCTGAGGCATACTGTAGGTACAGGTTGCATGTTAAGGCGGAGCTTTGCCTGGCACGGACTTCATTATTACAAGGTTCAGGCTTATCGTAATGTTCGTCCACTCCTTCCCTTTCATCCAGTCTCTTTAAGTACAGTTGGTGTTGAGAATATGAGCTCTTTGGTGTAAACGTTACTGTTTTATAATTTGACGCAGTAAAACTGCATCTGTTTGTGACAAATTTGGTCGATTTTCGTATCACTGGCATTCAGTTCGGTACGCTTTGTTTTCCCGTTTGCTGTCTAAAAATGTAAATATTAAAATGGAAACTTTTGGATTTCGTGGGCTTGAAATTTGGTCGCTAGTATTAATGGTGGGGCTGATGTTGGGTGCCGTATCGTTAGGCATTGTCTATTTGATATTTACCTTCGGCTACACACAGTACTTTATCTTAGTCTTTGCTATTTTGTTTGCTCCCGACTGGTCCAAAATTAGAGGCTAATTCTCTGGGGATCCGAATTTATTCGTGTATTGAGTTTTTCATGTATATCCTTATATATATATATATATATATATATATATATATATATAGAGAGAGAGAGAGGGGGGGAGGGAGAGAGAAAGAGAGAGCGAGAGATAGCTTATATAATAATAGTGATGGTGGTGGTGGTGGTGTGGTGGTGATGGTGGTGAACCAGCTGGTGTGAAACATGTCGAAGTAAAATAAAATTGTGAAGTGAGAGAGAATAAAATTATTCAATAACGACGGAAAAATGCTGTATTTGACCAAATGCCACTAGGCCTAATTGGTAGTCTAAAGGTGCTGGAGAGCAGGGCACATAAGGGGCCTATTGTACGGCGAGGAGCCTTATGATTGGTGATTCTCGAAAGGTATTAGGCTTATTAATGAAGGAGGATGAGATGGACGGTTCATATGGCATGTGTGTTTGTGTGTGTGTGTGTGTGTGTTTGTGTGTGGCAGAAGAGTAACGCGTACAGGACTATGATGAGATATAGTTATAGAAAGAGGTCATTTGGAAAACCTAAACGTTGATGGCGTAATACTAAACTTTACCTTAAACGAAAGGGGTGTGAGGGCGTTGACTTGTTTCGTCTGGCTGAGAATAGGACCTAGCGACATTTTGTTGTGAAAACATGAATGAATTCTCAGAATCTGTGTAAGGCGGAGAATTTTGTGATTAGCTGAGCAACTGTTGGTTTTCAAGAAGCGACCTTCCTTCGGGAATTACTTCGTTAGTTGGTTCGAGTAGTTAGATGCTCTACAGTCAGGTAAAACGTATGATTCATCTAGCCTACCATTTTATGTAAAGTGAGTTGACCAGTTAAAAAAAAGCCGTGAAAGGAAAGGATGATAGCTTATTAGTCTTTGATTATTTTGGAATCTTATTAGCTACATGCTAGTGTCTGTCCGTCTGTCTCCTGTTTGCAATTCATACATCTGACTGCCTCGAGAACTACTGAGTCAGAACCGCCACCATTCAGCGTAGATTGTTCTGTGTCGCATCTCGTGACTGAACTGTTGTGCAGAATATCAGCTCTGAATTTAATGTATGAAGGTACAGCGACACTGAACGGGATTGGAACTTACTTCTTTACCGTATGTGCAGAAATCTGGAATATGTTCAAATCAGATGAAACGATGACAGGCAAATAAAACTGGCGAAGTTGTGATCTTATGCATATTCTGGGCTTTGTGTGTTTTTAAACTGTAAACATTCACCTTGTAAATGCCATGATGGCAATTGGAAGGGGAGTTAGAGGTATACCTCTACTCTTTCTCTAACCTCGGCACAGAATGGTGGTGGGTTATCAACACCACAGTCCGGCCACTTTACCCTGGGAAAGAGACCAGGTACTCATTGTCGAGAAGGCTATTTTGGAATGTTGCGGAAAATCTCTCCCCTACCGGGGTTTGAACTCCGGTTCATGCATCCCGTAGCGTAATCGCTAGACTGTGTACTGATCCCGGACTTACGAGTAATAACTCCAAACATGGTATAGGTCTACATAAATATGGAAAAGATGTGTCAGTCGTGTTTGGTATTTGTTTTCTACCACTGAGCTAGATTTGTGTACCAGTTTGCTCTTGTGAAATGTGTAAGAATATACAGCAGTGTACCCAGGAACCGAATTTGTTTGTTCATTAAATTCCGTATAATGAAAACTGTAACACTTTGTACGGTGTATATTATTAATTCCATTTTATTTTAGAGGCTGATAGTGTCCCTCCCCCCCCCCACCAGTTCCTCATAACGTAGGCGCAGTCTTTTAGATAACAACTTATTTATTTTACGACAGTTTTATTTGTGCTTGTGTTTGTCAACACATTCTCTATTTTAATTTACATTAGATGAACAGTCGTAACACAGACGAGAGACACATAGAGGGGTTTGGTAAGAGACCTGACGGCAAAAGAACCACTTGGAAGACCACGACGTAGATGAGAGATTGATAGTACAATGAATTTTAAGGGTGGAGTGGCGTACACTGGATTCATCTGGCTCAAGAAAGTGACAAATGGCAGGCTTGTGTGATCACGGTAATGAACACTCCGTTGCGAAAAATGCGGGGATTTCTTGGATATCTGAGCAAGTGCCGGCTGCTGAAGACGTACCCTGCTTCGTGGAGTTGAAGTTAGCTGTGTCATTTTTTGTGCCAAAGTGCTGTTATGTGCATGGTATTGGAAAATGAATTTCACACCACTTTTGAATTATCGTTTACGTAAGCGAGTAACTTAGCTGTAAGGGCGGTGGGTTTGGGGTATTCTGTTATTGATAAAGAGGCATGCATATGATTTCCTGATAACAGTTACACTGGGGTCAGAAAAATCGCGGACCGCGTTAGGCTCTTTGAGAGTAGTTTATCCCTTTCAAGAATATCGGACATTATTATGAAAAGCACTTTTCTTTTAAAATGAATTAGTGTAGAAGAATGGAGGATGGTGTAACGGCTGTATGAATTTGGAGTTTAGTTCTTTCATGCAAGCGGACGATGTGTTAGCGAATGGCTAGTAGCGGCAGTTGATGACCGTCTGAGGCCCCGTGTCCGGCTTTCATCGCTTGATGATGATGAGGGGTTCGGCCAACGGGACGACCCGCATATTGCAGCACACGAGATCGTTAGAACGCGGAGGTCACAGTTACAGAGACCTTGTCGTGGTTTCCAAACTTCCCACCCGTTGCATCTTCGTAGCTAACCGCCGTAAACATCATCCGGGTTGTGTTTCGTTTGTGAATGTTTGCCTGCAGCCCGCTGTGTAATTGGCGCAAAATTACTCTCTCCTTAGGACACGTAGTAGGTGCCTGAAACCGACAAGTCACCTCGGAGCTTTGCCTCTTCGTCCAACTTGTCTGTATTGTGACATGCAACAGTACATAAATAACTGCTTCTTTTCTTGTTACTATTAGTTTTGTTATACTACTTTTGTCACCCACGTGTTACTGTGGTTAATTCGAATTACGTGTCTTACGAGAGTAATTATAAGTCTTATGTACCTTACTGTAACAAGACAGCGACAGTGCGGTATACTCCGAGCATGCCCGGCGCATGCTAATGGAGATGCCTTACATCGGCGTAGGTTTTCATGCCCTTATGCTTAGTGTTTGGCGCCACAGCAGTCTGTAACAGGAATATGTCGCCTGTTCCATATGGCACTAATGTTTAATGTCTCGTGTTACAAGTAGCCTAATTTAGCATTTATCTGGATTTTACTGTCACGTACTTACATTTTCGATTTTCTGGGTATCAGGGATGTACGAATTATGTGTATGATTTTTAGGTGTGGTAAGCCAATGGAATGTCAATTCTGTAGTGCTGTATGTAGTCCTCGGTGAATGAGTGTGTTATGTAGTGCTGTATGTAGTCCTCGGTGAATGAGTGTGTTCTGTAGTGCTGTATGTAGTCCTCGGTGAATCAGTGTGTGGTCTCAGTGAATTTGAACCTTTCATCTTCGATACTGCTTCCAGGTGTGTGTTTATATTATCTGGCTGAATTTCTTTTTGTTTTTTTCAATAAGAAAATTTGATAAATATGTTTAAGTCCATTGTCATGTATGATAATAGCAGTTATTGTCAATATTATAATTTTAGTAATAGTAGGGGGTGTATAGTGTCTTGGTGGGGAAACCGGAGGGAAAGAGACCACTGGGGAGACCTTGGCGTAGATGGGCGGATAATATTAGGACGTATCTCCAGGAGGTGTGATGTGGGTATATGGACTGGATTGGGCTGGCCCAGGATAGAGACAGGTGGCGGACGCTTGTGAGTGCGGTAATGAACCTTCGGGTTCCGTGAAATGCGGGGAATTTCT
>Ga0131853_10019971_pt1 | contig 12188 bp, 6 predicted proteins | sample TergutLab28metaG_FD_92764 | JGI IMG/M metagenome (GOLD analysis project Ga0131853, IMG submission 92764) | Labiotermes labralis P1 segment gut microbial communities from Petit-Saut dam, French Guiana - Lab288 P1 (version 2) (version 2) | ecosystem: Host-associated > Arthropoda: Insects >...
ACGCTTGTGAGTACGGTAATGAACCTTCGGGTTCCGTGAAATGCGGGGAATTTCTTGACTAGCTGCAAACCAGTTAGCTTCTCAAGAAGGACTCTGCACCATGGAGTAAGTAAGTAAGTATGACATCAATGATTATAGCATGATGCTTCAATATTTTGAGGAGGTTACTGTAAATGGTAGACAATTCCTGAAGGTCTACAGTGTGTAACAGTGCTTGAAACATCTTGAGAGTGAGTTAGGGTCATGTCCAGGCCTTTTAAAAGTGATTGCAAATTGTGGAAGTTACATTGACTATTGTGAGCTTCATTCTGTTCTTGCTGTGGGCGGGAGAGGGAATAAATTGAGGTTTTTTTTTTTTTTTTTGGTAGTCCAATCCTTACTTCAATTGCATGACTTGTTCAGCCACAACTATTTAAATGTGGCATATGTATTTTGCACCTTGAAAGATCAACAACAGGATTGGGCCTGATAGATCAGAAAGGAATATTTATTCACCTGCTGGGGCAAATTTGAATAAATGGAATATGCTTAATAAAAAATTAACACATTTATTATAATTAAAAATCCAGTGCAGGAACTGACTGTGCAAAATCTCTGAGTTTACAGGCAGGCAGCTTAAAGCTTTTAACAAGGCTTGAGCAATTTCTATAAATTTTTGTGGTGAAGAAATATTTGAAGAAATAAAATAAACATTACAAACTACATTATTGCCATTACTACCTGTTTAAACTCAACAGGCTGTGTGCTGATAAATAAGATTAAAGGGAAAATTATGTGCATTACATACCACGTCTTAAACTTTAAAATATACCTTGTCAAGTGGAAACACACTTCTTTATGTTTGCATAATACACAGTACAATTTGTGATTAATTTGCTTCTTTCCTGTTACTCAGTTCTTAATTTTTCTAGCTTTACTATTTATAAATGTCTTTTATTAGAGCTAATTGCTGTTCTAATTAGCAAGTTTGTTATTTATTCAGGCAGCAGAGTTGGAGGATATGGATTATTATGCAAAGCAGTGTGCAGTAAGATATGAAACTACAAGGAGCAGTTTATCAAGAAAGCATGATAGGAAAGGTTTGGATGCTACAGTTTGCCCCTTACTAAATATTATGCTGATGAAGGAAGGAAGTCCTGCGTTACCAGATGAGGATGTAGGTGATAAGAAAACTTCAGTTCCACTGTGCTTTGATATTGCTCAGCCAGGAGTTCAACCTGATGTTATAGAAACAACTGTAAATGTACATACAGTTGCTGACAGTTCTGGTATGGATCCTGATACACAGATAATTCCAGAAACTAGTAGCGGAAATGATGTTAATGAGAAAACGGAGTTGAATAGGAATGAGGTATTTAAAGTTCAGCTGAATGCCACTGATTCTGACGTGCTGCATCATAGCTTTTGTACAGAAGAAAATATGCTACCAGCCGTGACTCCCACAAGTGAAGTTGTTCATATTTCTGGAGCAGTGAAGGCAGAGGTTACAAAGTCACCAGTACAGCTGTGTGATTTTGAACAAACAGAGCATGTTCCAGAATCAGTAGTGCCACTGGGTCAGCGATCTAATAGACATAAGCCCAGGCATAAATCGCATCCTGCCCAAGTCCAGAAAGTGGACAGTCAGAAATTGCAACAGACAGATGATGATTTGGAGTTTCTTTTGTCCTTGAAGAAGCCTGTTAAGGAAGCCAAAGTGCCAAGCTTGAAACCTTCTGAAGCTACTAAAGCAACTATTGATGATGGTAAGTTATACTTCCATATCCAAGACTTTTAAGAATTTTAACTTGGAAATAAGAGAAAAATATTCACATACAATAATATAAAAGCACTGCATTATATGCTATATCCCCGGTGGAGGCATGGGATTTTCTCTTCACCTGCACCAGTCCAGACCAGCCCTGGGTCCCACCAAACCTCTCCCAGTGGCTATTGGACCCTTGCTGGGCGTACCATGGCCATGATGTGGCATTGATGACCCACCACTATGTAGTGCCTCTACTCTCCCTTTGTACCATCATGGCATGTTGTAGGGAGAATGAGGTTTTCCCTCATATTACTGGTATATACCATATTAATGTGCATTTAGGTTGCACCCTGTTTTGTTGTAGATAATTCAGTATTTTAACTTCTCTTGAACATCTGTATTTAGTTTTCATAAACTATTTATAACTCTTATTATACCAGTCTTTGATTGTTTATTTCAGATGACGATGCTGTTGGACCAAATGCATCTCAGTTTGCATTGATGGCATCACATAAACAGACTGAAAACCTTGAGGATTGGCTTGATTCAATGCTGGATGACTGACTGAAATTTACTCTTGTCACATATTACCATATTACAACTACAGGTGAGACTGCATTTGTTGTAGTATGTAATTGTGTTATGTTTGATGATTAACAGGTAACAACTTCTACGTGGAATAGTAGGTACTACACAGGTAAGAAGTGCAGTTTGTAGGGGAATTAAAATTATTGTGTTGAGGGGTTCATAAATTTTAAAAGAGTTTTCAGATTTCAAATTGTCTGATGTAATGTACACCTTGCAGTAATATCATATTTGTACTATGAATTCTGTAACTTCACATGATTATTGTATGATTTGAAGACTTTGGTGACTTCAGATCATTGAACTGTCATGTGGCAGCAAAGCTCACACAGCCTTAAACAGACACAACCTGTTGCCTTAGGGGAAATCATTTGAATCACTTACTACCAAAATGTCTGTCAGTGTATGTCATTACTGGCTGTATTGTTATTACAATCTTGCTAGGCAATGAACCACAGGAGACTGACCACCCTTGGTTTGGGACCCATTTTCACTCAGGAGCTCACTCAGAGTATAGATATGAGGTACAGAATGAAATAACATTAAAACATAACACACAAATGGAATATATACTTAACCTTAGCATTACAGTGGTCCAAACTGGGATCCCAGAGAGGTATATGTTAAATTAGTAAAAATACCATGTACTGACACTACAATTCTAAAAACTACTGTTACAATACTAAATTACTATTATCAGGCTATACGAAGGTGATGGGGATGGGGTGTGTTGTGAGATCACATGGTCCATGCATAGACAATCCCAGGGCCATTTGTTAGCCAGCTCTTGTGCCTTGTCCTGTTCTCTGGTCTCCCACCACTTACTTCTTTATTTCACGTTTTCACCAGCACACTGACCTCATTTTGTCCTAACTTGTAACAATATGGGCAGTGTTAGTTTCCTTTTCGCACTTTACACTAAGTGCCTTCTGCTGCAATCCTTTATGTTCTGTGCTTAAAACAATCTTGCTGCTGGTAGTGTTACTTTGGAAGGTACATTTCTTCCACTGCGAGACGCCAGATGCCACCAAATGGTCAAGTCTGTTGCATGGCTGTGTGCTGCCATACCTGGCTCTCAGGCCACACTGTCCTGAGCATTGAGACACTAAGCCAAGGTGCAAACCCCCTCTACTGCAGCTGCTTTTCTAGCAGCCAAGAGACCAGTACTGGATGCTAGTTCACCCTTGTGTGATGTGTACAAACTACCCTGGGCGTTTAACCATTTGGCATGCACGTTTCAGCAGAATTAAGTCTTAGAAGCTTCTCAGTTGGACACTTTTCAAGAAATGTATTCATGTTCTATGCTAGGTTAACCTGTGGGAATTCTAATGCATTCAACTCATTCCACATCATGTTAATAAAGTGACATGGTTTTCATCATTCAGAGAGTTTATGTGCTGTCAAATTTCAGGTATGAAGCATACCAATTTACAAAATGACTCGTACTTGGTCACTACTCCTACCATTGCTATCTACATTCCTACCCTACCATACACACTGGGAAAACAACACCCCAACCTCTGCATCAACTTTACCAACCTGCTACCTTTGTGATACAATAGAATGTGTTAAAGGCTGCTGTCAAATGTCCCATTGCAATCTTTTGTTGGGGAAGCATAGTTTTCATCAAGAAATTTTTATTATGTCAGGTGTCTGAATTTACAGTCTTTCATATCTGCATCACGTATGAGAAGTACCCATTTGAAATCATGGTTGTGGACCAGTGCTATGGTGGCTCTTCAAGATGTTTCTTCACTCCTGGAAAACACAAGATGTGTTTATCTCAGAACACATTGAGTTACAAAGAGTGCATTTGTGTGGACATTAAGTTTTGAAGTGTTCATAAAAGTTAGCATTACTCATCTTTATGTCATCACCCACTGGGTTTTTAGTATATTAACTGAAAAGTTGCTTGACCAAATGGAGTACAAGTTGTCATTGACTGCATAGAACCTAATTCCTGCTTCTGTTAGTGACATTATATAAGTTGTGAGATTATTATGTTGCTTTCATGGTAGATTTTTACTTTGAGAGACATAATGCTGCCAATGTAATTGTGATGTTGAGAAAAACTATGTATCTGTCCTAATTACTGTAAATATGCCATTTGAATTAGTTTTCTTGATAATAAACTAACAGAGAAATATCTACATTGTTTGTGAGAATAAAGACTTCTTTTATGTTGAGGAATATGATTGGGAACATTTTAAACCTCTGCAACCCAGTGTTTAATAAGTCCTGACAGTGCAAACTGTGTTGGGTATGGAATCTGAATTTTTGGAAATGTAGTATACTGATCAAACAAACAGTCAAGTGTCAGTCTTAACACAACTACTTATTAATATTTTGGTTATTAGCTATATGTTTCAGTCCTCATAAGGACCATCATCGGGCTTGCCCGTATTAAAGCTTTTAAATGAAAGCAAAATTTCATACCAAAACATGCACTTTGAATGTGAGACCTCGCATTTTACAATCTTTGCTGCAACTTTTCTATACTCAGTGAAACCATTATACAGGGTCCGCCAGCGAATCGGGCGATTTTTAAGTGTTAAAAAAAGTTAAAAGTATTGGATATCATGATACAGTTACATTTATAAGGAAGTACATACTTCAGCATTTGTAGAAATAAGTGAATCAGTGGCCTTGAAACATAAGACAGAACATAAAAAAAAAACAACACATTCCACTCGAAATATTACATCCTCAAGATGCCCTCCATTACGCTGCTCACACTCAGCTTGCTGATCGTGAACACTACTCAGTTCTAAAGTAACGGTGTGGTGTGTTGTTGCAGCCTTCACCATTATCGGTCCTTACTTCTTTGTGGATGAACGTGGAAATGCTTGCACTGTGACCTCTGAGCATTACGCACACATGTTACAGGACTTCTTCATTCCTCGTCTCCAAGGTCTTCCAGTAAACAAAACCACTTACTATCAACAAGATGGGGCTACAAGTCACACTGCAAAAATTTCAATGAACATTTTGCGCCCACTTTTTCCTGGACATCTCATTTCCAGATATGGCGACATCGAATGGCCAGCAAGATCACCCGAATTATCGGTGTGTGATTTTTACCTGTGGAGCCACCTTAAGTGTGTGGTGTATTCTGCACCATCACCTTGAACAACTCAAGAACTGAAGCTGTGGATACAGGAAGAGATTTCAAGAATCCCGATCGATGTGTTACGTAGGGCCATGAGTAGTGTTCACGATCAGCTTGCTGAGTGTGAGCAGCGTAATGGAGGGCATCTTGAGGATGTAATATTTCGAGTGGAATGATGTGTTGTTTTTTTATTATGTTCTGTGTTATGTTTCAAGACCATTGATTCACTTATTTCTGCAAATGCTGAAGTATGTACTTCCTTATAAATGTAACTGTATCATGATATCCAATACTTTTAATTTTTTTTAACACTTAAAAATTGCCCGATTCGCTGGCAGACCTTGTAGTAGCTATTACTTTGTTGTGTTTTTCTTTTTTAAACTTCAGTTACTACAAATTATTAAAATCAAAATATCCCCTATAATGAAGTCCATGTTATGTAACAGTCTTCTGACAAATATTTTTGTGGTTGTGTGCAAAAGTGTGGAAAACCAATGTTAATAATGTCCTGTCCATCATGAAATTTGTTTGCTGTGTGCTGCACAATAAATGTCAAAGATTTTTAAATGCTTTTGGACACTGATATTTTTCAGTAATCATCAGTTTTAGACCATGAATGCTGCAGTATTTGTGTAGCGTAACACCATGGGCCACCCCTTTTTTTAACTTGCTACTTAACTTAAGCTTATATGTGACTTTTTAATTGCCACCTGTGAGGGTCTTTTGAGGCAAATAGCGCCACAGTAAATCAGAACCATCATTGGTACATATCTATTCAGGTGATGCATCATGCTGTTGTTGTATTTTTGCAAATGTATGTATTCTTCCGTGGCTTCCTGATAGCACAATTCTCTTTGTGAGATTTGTCCATCTTTTATACTCCATGTTGAGTCTTGAACCCAGATACCACCATCTGGAAAGGCACATTCTTCCTTCAGCCTGTTTTTCTGTACAGGATGGCCTTTTCTGTTAGCATATGTCTACACTCCCTCATTTCATTTAATCAGAAACGACTCGCACAACACTACATCAGGTTACACAAACATAGATTTCTGTAGTACATGGTGGTTAGTAATGGTCTTATTTGATTTGGTAACAGAATTTTAACAGTGTTTCTACTGCCATATATCGTAGGCTGTTGGACATCCAGTGCTCTACACTCTTCCAATGACTTATTATGGTTTTCACCATGCTCAAGTCTCTTACATGTGTACATTGTTCCTTTTATTGTTAACACTATTGAAGATTGTTGCTTGCCCCTTTCCATATAAAAATTATGAAATACAATAAAATATTATGGGCATTGCACTGTAACACAGTATGTGGACTGTGGCTTTAGAAATATACAATCCAAATGTACTGTACCTGATTGACAGGAGCTGAGATGTTGCTGGGTTGTGAAATACTGTAATTTCCATCTGCTACGTCAATTCAGAATCAGGTCACTTGAGGGGAAGGGGTAAATTCAATGTGCCAGTACCATAGGTGATAGACAGAAGCAAGTAATAGTTTCACACTATCTGTTTGCCACTGGGAGAAATGCATGGGCTTTTTGAACTCTTGGCATAATTGATAGTGAAATTTACTGGGCTTCTTAGTGATATGCTAGTAAGTGGAGTCATCCATTGCTGGATATCGCAGCTTTCTCTGTACATGTATAAATTCATGTGAGGTCCTGAACCCTGTAGTGCCTAGCACCATGTATACCTGTCATGTAGCGAGATGCCCGAAACATCTAGTGTCAGGTTAAATGGATGGTATTTAATGGCCTTGCTTATGTAGCTCTTATTTAAATATCCATATTCTACATCTGCCATGGATATTTAATCCCAGTTTCAAAGGTTTAAAAGTAACTAAAACTTCTAAATAGATGTTGTATGTTACATTTTATAATGTTATGGTAAGAAACCCAGAAGATTCAACTAAGGGTTTATTTGAGCCCTTGAAGTGGTTTGAACTAAAGTGAAAATGACACTTTTTTTTTTTCAACATTTATAGGTTTGTTGGGTTGTGTTATGTGTGTGTTGACAATGGACAGATGTATATCCAATAATAAGCAATTTCAAAATTTTTACAATTAAAAAAATAATGGAATTGATTTATAGGTAGGGTTTGTAGTGTTGTACACAAATTTACTGCATGGCTACTAGAGTTAAACACGCATAAACAAAGGTATGTATATGACACTGTGCCACTGTATATGTACATAAGATTGTTTTTCTGTTGTGCAAAGCAGAAGAGGGGTAGAAATGCTAGGATGCCATTCTTATCATGATAGCATTGTCATCATTATGTGATGATCCTGTTTTCACAACTGAGGTTGTGGCGACCAACTCTTGGTGATATAACCGTTACATCTGAGTAGAATATGACAAACAGAGTAAGGCTATTTCTGTATATGCTTTTTAATGATCGTTGATGAACAGATGAACATGATTGCAGATAAATTGAAGTAAACTAGTCATATGAAAATAAAGACACGTTCAGGGTCCACAAATTTCAGCAGGCATTTCCAAATTCTTGTCACTGTAAGGGTGATATGTGCATTCAATGCTGACAGCCCACAGTTCTGGAGTGACCTGTGAACCTCACTGTTACCTCATGCTTTCTGCTTCTTTCATGTAAACTGGTAGTCATGTTTGTCTGTAAGGTGAAAAACTACAAATATTTTGTTAAAAATGTCATGCCTAACAATCCAAAATTTGGTTGCCTGAGTGACCAGGTGCCCAGAATTTGTGCACCCCTGATTGAATCAAATAACACAATACATAAAATCCATGTATATGACCTGGAACAGTGTCATGGAAAGTAATGGAGTTTACGTTTCATACTGGTTGGAACCAGTTTTTATTGGGTTTGTATTACACTTAGTATGAACATCTTGCTACTCCACTTTTCATGATAGTGTGAAAGGGGTTGTCTGTAATTGACATCACACGATTTTGGCGTAAAATAGGCCCACCCTGCCTTGTCACACTTCATCACAAAAGTCTGACCCCCTCCCCAAATGATGTCACAAACGTATGCCCTTTCTCCCCAAAACCACAAGAAAATGAATTGCCTGAAGTAGGTGTCACTGTTTAAAGCCAAACCACCAGTTCTTACAATTTCACTAATACAAAACATGAAAATAAAGTACACAATTTAGGCCTACTGGAAACGTGACTGACCGCCGTCTACCCATTCATCAATAGCTGGCGAGTTGCAAATTTGATAATAAGAAGTCTAGCCAGCTCTGCACAGAATCATACTGGTTATAATGACAGCCCAACATTTCGAGCCCCCGCTCCCCTTTCGTCACACATTCCCTAAAGTCTCAACCCCTTGCACCTTCGGAGCGTGACGTCATTTATGGACACCCCTAACAATATTGTTTAAATTTAAATTATACTGTAGGAAGTATATATTTCTGCTTTAACGAAGGGTTTCAATTTGTTAGTAGTGCTGACAAGACTAATGAACTACACTGAGTTCAGATATTCGCTCGACAGTACTCGTACAACTGGTTCGGGTAGTTTCTCAAAAATGGCGCCATATGTTTACCTTCATTCGACTCCAGAGTCGATTTTAACCAGGGCTTCATGAATAGATTGTTACCGTCATGTCGCGATTCTTTACGCATGCGTATAGTGTGGAGCGGTGGTTCCCAAAGTGTGCTCCGCGGATCCCAAGGGACCCGCGACCAGTTTCCAGAGGATCCGTGGCTACATTTCTGTAATGGCTACCTGAAGTTTGTTTTTTAAATTCAAGGAATAATGTTTTGTAATCGCGGAACTGTGTTAAATGGCCACATGTTTATTTCGTATGACCGTTGGAATAATCAAGAGACTTCATTTACCCGCTAAGCGAGCGACAGTCGTCTTCATTAAGGTCAAATCACGCAATGCTTTGTTACCTGTGCTACTGGTATGTAGCCGTAGCTTACTAAAATCAGTTCTCAGATACAAATTAATAATTTTGGATACCAGTTTCCCGGACACACTATATTTACTTGAGCAAAAGATATGAGGATCCGTAGTTATTTTTCGAAACCAAGAGGGGTCCGCGAGCAAAAAGGTTGTGGGTAGCACTGGTTGGGAGGAATGGTGTTACGGATTAAGTTGGCTTGACCCGTAACTCATGTTTTTATTATGATTAAAAAACTATCCTTATACTGGCCCTTTGTGGACCCAAGAGTTTGAGGCTACCAGTTTTTCTAAACAATCGGCACTTGATTGATGGTGGCAATGATTCCTGGCACTCATTTCTCTCAGAAGCTGGAAGGATTAAGTCAATGAAAAATCCCAGTGGTCCCCATTGGGAATCGAACCCGCGACCTTCCGGCTTGTAGCGTAGCCATCGCGTACCCCTTTTTATAATTCATCTCTGTTACTCTTGTATGACAAAATTTTTTGATACAACATATCGTCCCCTACTACCACGAAAGTAACGTATGGCGTGTCGTGGTTCCCTGCAGAGGATTTAATCCTTACGGAAAGAAGGCTGACTAAGATCATAAATTGCTTGCTTACTTACTTACACCTAGGAGCAGAGTCCTTCTTGAGAAGCTAACAGGTTTTCAGCTAGTCAAGAAATTCCCCACATTTTATGGAACCCGAAGGTTCATTACCGCAGTCACAAGTGCCCGCCACCTGTCCCTATCTTGAGCCAGCTCGATCCAATCCATACCCTCACATCCCACTTCCTGAAGATCCGTCTTAACATTATGCTCCCATCTACGCCTGGGTCTCCCAAGTGGTCTCTTTCCTTCAGGTTTCCCCACCAAAACTCGGTATACGCCTCTCCTCTCCCCCATACGCGCCACGTGCTCCGCCCAGCTCATTCTTCTCGATTTTATCAACCGAACAATATTGGATGAGGAGGAATACATGCAGTATTTTGCTATATAGCAGCCTGCAGCAACGGAAACATCTCTGGCGGGAAAACAGCAGACATACTAATGTGCCTTATATCTCTTTACGCTCTGTGTAGATTTTGATTTGTGAGATCAATGTCCTGACGGTTGTATTAATATAACGGATCCTGGGTTGTTTGGGCTGTTTACGCCGTCGAGTTTGGTACATGGGTACCACCATTTTGGAACAACAGACTGCCTCCATCTTTAGGGCAGAAAATGCATATTCTATCCGGAAGAAGGAATCAGTAGTTTCCTTCAAAACGTTGGTAACCATTTCTCATACCGTACACCGTCACATTGTAGATGACCGTAATCTAGTTTTGCTTCATTAGCTACGTATTAAACGTACTTTTCTTTCCAATTGTAGGACGGCTATGTATTGTCCGAAGGGTGTCGAGCCTAAGTTATTCCTCTTCCACTTGAAATGTCATTCGAAGCTTTAAAATGGGCTCTGAGATCTACTGATAAAGTGTATCCTTTTCTGTCGCTAGAATGAACAGCGTACTGCGGGTCGTTCGTGCAGTCGGAAAGTAACAGGTGCCTGTGAAAGCGCGGATGGTTGCCGTTAATTACTTCGTTTTGACAGTAATTTGCTACTAGTCATTCCACGCAGTCTCCTTTGAAGGCAGCTGGAGGTGTAATTAGTCCACTTAGCTCGGGCATTGTAGTAAGAAAATGAGGAAGAGCTAGAATATATATCATCCGTGCCTCGTCTGCGAAAATGACGTATAAATGTCTGGCACGAATTTACGGAACATAACGTGAAAAGAAATCAGTTGTAGACAGGCAGAAGTTATAACGTGCGAACGAGCACTTGGCACGCAAGTGTTAGACGATTGTGTATTGTTCAACAAGCGGTCCGCGGGCAGTGACAATCGATCGTAAGTGTGTGGGGTCGAGGTGTTTGTTTACGTTTCACCAATATTTGGGTGTGTAAAAGGCAGGATGTATTTTTTTTTAGGCCCGTGATACTGTAATTCCTTCCCATCTTAATATGATGCATTCCTTCACTATAAAAGAGATTCTGGTGACCGAGTCTACACACTGCGTAGCAGAAATACCAAATCCGGAATTTCTGTTAGATGTGGTTTGCTTAATATGTTGAAAGCTGCGAATAGCCAGTGCATTTGAACCGACTGGTCCATTAAGCATGTAGCTGAAATAGTGGCTAGCGAGGTGTTGGTTCCCTTTGCGCACGGATATGGTAAGATTTCTCGTACATGAAACGCGGTTTACTTGTGGTTGGTAAGGGGAATCTACCTACAGATTATCGTAATACGGTGTGGTCCTTTTATAGCTGTCCTGAGAACTCCTGCTTTCACGGCACATCGCGACGGATGCTGACTTCCCGTGCGATAAAGCAGCTGTGTTCGGTGCGGCGAATAAAGAGAGACACTTACCAAGCCGACTAGGGGTTAGGATCTAAACCATTTTCGACCTCAGTTATCTATTTAACAGTCGTCCCTGGTTTCCTGTTTCAAGAGGTACGTATTTAAACATTTCTTTACAGCAGTGAAAACCTGCTGCGCTATCCCATATGCGGCCATCGAAATGGATATTGTAATACAGTTCCGAAGAACCCGATTTCACTTGTGAGGTTAGTAGGCACTTTGAAGTAGAATGTTTCTGTAAAACTTTGAGTGTTACTTGGTCATTTGTTACAGAAGGAGGAAGGGACCGTCTGATAAAACCCTTATTACCATTCTTCTGAAGTGTGTGTGTGTGTATAAACTAAACTCCGTGGCCTTAGTCCGCACGCGGTCGGCGAAGTTAGTGCCAACTTTTGCGGATAGAGGGGTGTCACGTGGTCAGCGCAACGGGTCCCCACAGCCGTTAATCTCTGTTTTCTA
>Ga0131853_10019973_pt1 | contig 12187 bp, 5 predicted proteins | sample TergutLab28metaG_FD_92764 | JGI IMG/M metagenome (GOLD analysis project Ga0131853, IMG submission 92764) | Labiotermes labralis P1 segment gut microbial communities from Petit-Saut dam, French Guiana - Lab288 P1 (version 2) (version 2) | ecosystem: Host-associated > Arthropoda: Insects >...
AACAGGAGGCTTTTTTTTGGGGGGGGGGGGGGGGCTGTTCCCCCTTTCTTTTCCCTTTGGGGAAAACAAAAACGGTTTCGATTTTCTTAAAATTTTATTAAAATTGCCCGGGAAAAAGTGTTTTGAGTAAACCACCCAAAAAATTTTAAAGGACTTCAAAAAAGGGAGTATTTTTTTCAAAAAAAAAAAATGTAAAGACAAAAAAAAAAGGGGGCTTTTTTTTGGGGGGGGGGGGGAGGAGCTGTTCCTCATATCTGTACCATATGGATAAAACACAACAGGTTCTGATTTTCTAATAATTTATTAGTATGTGCCTGGAGAAAGGTGCTTGCAGTAACCCACCATAAAAGTTGTATCTACAATGCACAAGCAGAGCAACTGCGATTGATATAATATAATATAACTAGTTACATCAATAATATTCTGTACTTCTCTTCACTTATAATGTAGCCCGAATGACAAATCAGAACTTTAGATGAGGATTTTAAAATTCAAAAAATTTCAAATTGTACTAACAGAAAAATTAGCAGCTACAGTGATACCTATGGGCACAAAGGTGACCTGGTGTGTGGAATTAATTAAGCACTACATTAACATATACCACCTGTGGAAAAATGGCATTGAGTTCAGCTACTGCAGCTCTGATTTTCTCTGCACAAGGAACAAAAGTGTCTCGTCCTTCCAGGTCTTGCATGGAAGCCCACAACTCCTGGATGCGCTTGGTGACTTGATCTGTACGTCTAATAACCTCCTCTGCTGGAGGCTGAATAGAGCTTGTGCTTGTCACACCATCCCGATTTGGACTTGAACAGTCATACAAGCTCTGTGTCATCACAGGCCGTGCCACAGTACTGGGACTGTCATATTCATTCGCACTGAGTTCCCGTTTCTGTCAAAACAATGAAAACAATATTAAGAAATGCCATACTGTCACCCAACACTGTTACAAAGTGAAAATACATTCTACTACTTCCTACTAAAAGAAAGTGGAAAATTTTACACTTCACCCAGTTCAACATCAGAAAAATAGGCCCTTTGATACCTGCTGGATAGGAACTCTGGCATATCGAAGAACTGGTCCCAACATTGTGACAAACATAAAATTCCTTAACCTTGCCAGGAATCTAACTCCAGCAACTCTGACTACAGCAAGTTATTTTAGTAACCAGGGTATCTTGTTTCACTTAACACTATGAAGAGCACTTCAGGTTAAAAAAAAAAAAAGAGGTACTTAAGAGAGACAGAGATGATATGGTGATCACATGCATACAAAATTCTGGCTAAAAATATTCATTCTGTGCAGTATAATTAAATTGTTCTTTCATAAAACCAACTAAATGCACTTACATACACAATTGTCTTTCATAACTCCTACATGTTTCAACATATAACTTTGCTACCATCAGGGAGATGGCATTCCAACTTAAAACTTGCTAAAAGATTACAGCAGGCACACTCATCATAGCATTTCACAGCTTCATTCAAAATACCCGGTAAGTGATATACCTACACATGTTACAAGCATGATACACTAGAACAGTATTGCATACACATCTTGTTGGCTGTTGTGGTTAAATTAAAAATACAAAACTGTGAATAGACTGGAACTGTGTTTCACAATTTTATACTTGTAGCTTAGCTGCAAAAACCAACACAATGTAATGGGTCAGAAAAATGGGCTGAGCCAATGTGAACTGGACTGAACTGGTTCAAAATAGGGTCCAATGCACGATTTCTTCTGAGGATGGCAATGAATATTCTGGTTCTCCATCTACAGTGAACTTCTAAGAAAGGGGAGTAAAGAGCTATCAGCTGTTCAACAATAACTGTTATCATTAAGTTATCAGTAAAGTACAACCACTTCCTTGCTACACCATCATCCTTAAACTTTAAATAACCTACATTTGCATATGAAAAAAAATGTAAAAAAGAATTATATGTATTTAGGCAGCAAGCCAATTTACTGCATTTTTAAGACATGAAGCATAATCTCTATTCTATTTTCCACCAAATACTGCTTATTTCATAATTCTATCTTTTTTATTCAATTAATACTCAATTTTTAATAAATAATATGCTACAATTTCCATGCCAAACCAGTTGTTTGAAGGTTAAGTGAACAAAAGACATACTTGCATTTAAAACTCAGTGTGTTCCTGAGCAAAATTCACTGACTTTGATGAAAAGGTAGAACAAGCAGAAAAAAAAAGACAAAACAAACAAGCAACAAACTACAATTTTAAACAATGTATGGTGGAACCTCCAGGTCTGAATCTAGCTTCACACGGGCATCTACAGTGCTTGAAAGCTGTCAGATATTCTGCAGTATAATAAGTGATAGCAATTATGAAACATGACGGTTAATATCATCAGCAAAAGGCATCAGTGGGTTCTATTGTCCAGCTCAAACCAGCTGTTGGTTCTTGATAGAAAATGTGCATGCACACATTGAACAATTTTAGCCACACGTAACTAACAGAAATATAACAGCACGCCTACTGGTAGTAAGACATCTATTTGTTTTACTGTACTGTAGAGTGCTAAGATACAGCATTAAGTTTCAACACAATTTAATAATTCTGTTAGATAACATCACCTTTAAAACAACATGATTCAGCAGGGAAAACAGATATATGTCGACACAGCTGAATGATCCAGGCCACAATGACCAATCAGACTAAAGTCTGTTCACTGCTCAACACTGTGAAAAACTTTCAGTTATCATGTAATCATTGAATTAATCAATCAAGTGCAAGTTATTCCAAAAAAAGTACAACTAGCAACACTTAGAATTAAGTGAGAGATGACCAGCCTCCATTTACAAGTGATCCTGATCTATTCCAAGCATTCAAGCTGCCACTGTTGGTGAGGTAGTGCTCATAAGTAACTTTACAACAGCAATCATGTTGTGTGAGATTTTGGGCTTTGGCCATGGTGAAGTAGAAGTCTTCATTCTTCTGGGATCTTGCACATCATTAATTGGTAGTTTGCTACTGACCTTCTGAGATGTGTATCAGACCCACCTTCAAGTGTCAAGATGTACTGAAATGTCAGTAATGAACAAATGACCCTGAGCAAGACAGAAGAGCGAAGACCTCAGCAACAATAACACCTGAATATTCATAAGCCAAAAACATTACAACATGCTTTAAAAGTATCACTTATCTATTACACACAAGTTCATTTTCATGTGTATTCACATTTCCAGACAAGGAGTACCTTATTATGGAATTATATATGACAAATATAACACTTGCAACAATACTTAAAATTCACTGTTTATTTTAAAAGACTCTTCTCCACCTTAAGAATGTAATTTGGAGAGCACAAACACACTTCCTAGAATGGCAGAAAACTGACTGACTAGTTCTAGACACTTTTCAACAATATTTCTAACATAAGAATGCCAAGAAATTATAGGATAAATATTGTTGTACCTGATTCTTGTCCAATTTTCCAGTGTGTGTTGTGGCAGAAATGCATTGATGAATGTGAGGTGACTGGCTGCCACTGCGAACTAATCCCTCTCGAGGTTCGTACATAGATGCTGGTCGCTGTATAGATCGGGAGGACCTCACATCTACTACTGGTTCTGTTTCTGCTTCATGGCCATTTGGAAGTGGCGATGCACACAGTGACGAGAATGAGACACGAGAGAGAGATAATCCAGCATGCTGAATGATGCTACGCAGTTCACTGTTCTCACGCACCAGATTCTGAACCTGTATGAAGTGAAAAACTCTTCAGTCACATGTAGATATTTCCCTAGGCTCTACGCTTGAACATTTTACACATAAAGTCCAACAGTACACTCCAATAACACATATTCACATTCCCAAAACAAAAACAGTAAGTATATTGCAATATCAAAAACTATGATCAAAACCTGAAGTTACCAAGCATGCATTTCCAGTATTACAGTATCTAACAAAACACCACACTGCCCTGAATATACTGTGCACCTGCACATCAAGTAAAATATATTAATGTACCTAATCTATAAATGCACATGTGATGCCTGATGAAACTGCAACAGGAAGAAAAATTAATAAGAACACATTATTGTGTTTACACCTATGCTTCAATAATGTTACTGCACCTATCTGAATTGACTGTCAGTGTTCCAAACCTAATCATTATTACAACCATCTGCAATGTTCAAAATTCTACACTTTTGTTAAACTTTTAACAAATCATATACGCAATTGGGGTTGTTGTTATCTTCATTTTGGGATCATATATTATGACACTTTTTCATTTTTAACACCCCGTGCCCTTCTTAAGTTTGAACCATTCACTTCCAACAGTTACACATAATTAGTCACTCCTAAGTGAAAACTTATTGCAAATGAAGGGATGTTGGCTGAGAATGGTATATTTGACAAGGATGACAATGTACCCCATCCCTACTACCTGCTGAAAGGAAAGATATGATTTTTGAGGTCACAGTTCTCCTTTTGCTCAACAGTCCTTACAGCCTGCGCAAAAGATGCTGTGAAGTTTCCAACTGCACCTTGCAAACTTAATAATAACAAACACCCTCTGATATAACGTGAACCTACTTTCACCAAACCTGGTACATTACACACACACACACACACACAAAAAGGCCCATGATATATTTGCATAAATACAGCACAATACCAAGCAGTGAGACCTGCTCATAGTTTTGATAGACACTATGAATTGTGAACAGGCCAACATGCAGGGAATCTTCAAAATATAAATTACAGAAATACCAACACAAGCAGGTAAAATATGGAGCTTAACAAAAAGATAAAAGTACAGTTCAGGCTGTATTGAAATTCTTGATGATTATAAGGCAAAGCTATCCCTGTGCCTAAGTACACAAAGTCAGAAAGCACATAGATTAAGCACAACTCCATGGAGGTGAATGGGCACAAAACACTCTGGTAGCTTTACCCTATAGATATTTTCCATGATGTGCATGAGATAGAAGGCTGAGAATGCCACAGAGCCATTTTGGAAGTGGAGCCAAGATCAATAACCCTGTCTGCTATGAACTCAACTGTGCATGCCCATAAAATTTCATTGTGGTGAAGATTCATTCTGTGGTATTAATTTGACACTGTGTAGTGTGGAAGCTGGTTACCAATGTTTCATCTGAACATACTGCCTCTACCTTCAGGATATGTCCTAAATATTATGGCTGTATGCTCCTCTACAACACTGTTTTACAGGTCCCTTGACTACATACTGTGTAAAACCCAAAATGAGACCAATAATATGATCTCCTTTATCAAGAATGTATGTTGAGTCATTTTACTGCCATCTTGGTTCAAGCAGGGACATTATTTCACATGACAACTTGCAACACTCTTCGCCAAGATTTTGCATGGTGGCAGGAAATGCTGTGCTTGCTGCTGTTTCAACTTGCCAAAAATCTGCAGTGCGTGCATTTTAGTTCAATGTGCTGGTGTTAATATCCGGTTTTTACTCATCGTAATTAAGGAAGGTGATGGAAATGTTTTCCTTCAGTTCATCAACATGTGTCACAACTAACCCATTGTCTACCACACATGAAAGTTGTGTAAGTTAAAAAAGAAAATGGAAAGTAATAGTCAACAGACAATAGTCATCAGATATAATAATGACCTGTAATATTAAGGAATAACACACCGGAATGGGGGGGAGAGACGATTCTGATGTCATCAGATGTAAGGCTGATTCACAAGTAACGTGTGTGGACACATCAAAACTTCAATCTACACCATACGCTACAAGTGAATATTCCACATTTTAATGGCAATGGCATCACATTCTTCAGCATGATAGTGATAATTACTTAAAAGAATCTAAGATACTGCAACATGTTTCTGCCAGTTTAGTCTCCTGTAAACTTTACAATCCACAACACACATGCAGTTTATTAGATGAAGTTGCAAGGTACTTGAGCCTCACTGCTGTGTCTGTGAATGTAAACAAATTTTACTTATTTATTATCACTGCCACTGTACAGTATTGCCATGTCTGTAAATACGAAGTAACCTTTGTATGGAAACACTGTGAGAAAGAAAGATCACAGAAATTCTTACAACTGGGAAGTATAGTATAAAAGGCAATTTTTATGGTCAGCATATTTTTAATGTTCAGGCAACCGTGCATCGTGATAAATTCTTATACTAAAACCAATTAGATGCACAGATTTCTCACATTTATTTTTGGAATAAAACTCTACATGTTTTGGACAGTTCCCCTGTCCATGAAGAGTAGTTTTTCACTGTACACACAGCAATGGTATATATCATACAGGTTTGCTGACAGCTTGCGAGCAGGATCAGGACGGTTCCCTCCTGATCCTGCTCGCAAACCTGTATGACATTTACCATTGCTGTGTGTACTGTGAAAAACTACTGATGATGGACAGAGGAACTGTCCAAAACATGTAGAGTTTTATTCCATAAATAAATTTGAGAAATTAGTGCATCTAGTTGGTTTTATTATAAGAAGGTCAGCATATTATTGGACAGTTCAGGTAAGAGAATATGCATGGCAAGGAAGAAATTTCATTGAGGCATAACACTTGTAAATAAGGATTGACAAGTAGGCAGTTTTGTACACTGTCCAACCCATGTAACAAAGAAAGTACCTAAAAAAAGACAATACCTGTGAAATTGCAAGACATGAAAGATAGTATCAGAGACTATATGACTGGGATAATGACAAATAAAACATTCCACAGGAAAGCACATAAAACAGAAACACCAGAACAAGGTTTCACTGTCTGAGAAACTAGAAAACACAAATTAAAAGAATCAGGAAATAATAAAAACTGACAAATACAGACAGAGACCTTCTGCAAGAGTAAGAAAGAATAACAGGAATGGATTATTGTGTAACACACATGATAATTACAAGACAGACACAGTATTATACATTTATACACCTACTAGTCTAACCCACAACAAGACAGCAATAAAGTCTGTTAAATACAGTCCATGGAAAACGTCCCCTCTCTAAATATGCTAATTCCAATCTTTTCATACAATAGGAAACTTACTGTTGACTGCAAAATTTGTATCTCACTTCTCAGATCTCCCACCTCACTCTCTGAAGCTGCGAACTGTCTCTTTATATTCTCATCTACTGAAGACACGCCACCATTTTGTAAAGAGTGCAACTTATTACTCTGAAACAGTGAAAATAATACAGTAAATTCTAATTACATTTAAACAGAGAGAGAGGTGAATACACCATATTTTAACCTCTTGCCATACCATTTAAATTCACTGCATCTTGATTTTATTACAATATTCACTTATCTCAGTATGCTGACTACATTAACTGTGACATCTAAGACCACCCTGAAGATTGTGCAGCAAACTGCTCTGCAACACTAGTACCTATATACCAACTCAAGCAGCATCACGTGCCAGAAGATAAGTCTTCAATCTTTCCAGCTCTTTAAAAGCCTTTCATGGGATTTTTAACTGCAATGATATTTAAAATCTTCTAGGACTTTATTAAGTCATTCTGTCAACCACACACCTAACATAGACTGTTTTGAGATAGAACCTAAGTCATTATAGTATGGACTTGATGTTTAACCATGTGATCACTGGCATGATATTTAGTTTGTATTATAACAAAGTCTAAACATAACACAGCTAGCTTACATTGCATTCCGACATCTGTAACTCAGATTTATCTCTTGGTGGGTCATTTCCTTTCTCTGTGGACACTGATGTAGACTCCTCCTTTTCCAGTGCAGCCGCTTCTTCCACTCTCTGCAAGAAGAATCATAAGACAAGGAATAACTAGAATAAACCGCAATGTGCCAAATAATAGTAATTTCCAGTAATCTATTGTCCAGTTCATAGGTTCCAACCATAGCCTAAATGATATCATTAAACCTTTGTTCAGAAAGCCTAATTAGATATATCTCTGATGCCATTTAATACAACAAGTGACTGTTGGCACAGGAATTATATGCCTGTAATTACCTGTAGAAGATCAAGATTTAAATGGGGGCTGCATCAGAGCAGTTTTATTTATATAATGTTTGGTATTTCAGCATCACAATGCACACAAGTGTGTGTGTAAAACATTCTGCACTAAAGGGTTACAATAAATACAACAGGCAATGTAACACTGAGGTGTATTTGCATGTTTATACCTGCTTGGCCACCCGCAGAGCTTGGCACCATTTCACTTTAAGACAGTGCTTTTATGGTAATTTTATGTTGCCAGCAACACTGAACAGTACTTCGTCCTCACATACTGTTCCTGATATTCTTGTCCGATTGTAACCAAATTTTGTATTTCTCAACAGATTGTAAAACTCTGGAGTAAAAAATTGCACAAACGTTCAACCAATGGAAGCTGAGCTGATACACATAGAAAAACAGACAGAGAGACATGATAAAGCTAGTAAGCGCTTTTTGCACGTAGGCAGATGCGCCCAAAAACACCTCACCTGCTTGTGTTACAAATATTCTTTGTTGGAACATATAAATTTAGGGACCTATAAGCCTCTAGAGTATCCTCAGCCCTCTACAACGAAGCTTTCTCCGAGTAATTCATATACATGTAACATATTAAAAAAAACTCCTACTGCTATTAAAATAATACTCACTGCAACATCGTCTTCAAGTAAGAAATAAATTATGGCATAAGTTGCATCATTCATCAAATAATTACAATAATGTAAATACATAATCATAATCACAATTTTACATGTCTAACATTTCATGCTACATAATTTATTTGCACAATTTCAATGCCTTCATTGCCCCTTTATTGGGAGGAGTACAGAAATTTGAATGTGATACACAGTGCACTGTATTTACACTTGTACTGAACAGATATATTCTCAGTGCATGAAAATGACACATTTCTTCCAAGTGACTTGCTCAAAGAAAATTTATTAAACAGAAATCACTTCCCCATTTATTTAAAGGTAGTAATGCTGATATAGAGACAGAAGATTATACATACTCACACACAACTAATACTGAAGGGAGATGTATAAAACACATATGCATTACTTCCTTACTAACAGAGAGCAAGTACTTTGAACAAGCAGCATTTATTTAAAAGGCCTGAAATGAAACTTTGAAAAATGTATAACAATCAGTAAGTTCATTACCTGTCCAAAGCTATGAATCTCAATTTTTCAAGACAGTGTCAAATGTTTTTTCAACAATCTGAAACAATATTTTGTAACTGCAACAATTCTACTAACTTCAAGTGTGCTATTCTTGCTTTCTTGCAGTTTCATATTAGCTGCCTGCTGAGACAAAAGTGCCATCTGTTCAGCTGCAATATAATCTTCATCTGATGCAACACTATCATACAGAGGCTCATCATCAGAAACTTCAGATTTTCTTCCTGGTTGATGCACATCAACATTAATTGGTAATGGATTTCCTGGTACCTTGTTCAATTGAGGTCCTTTAATTTCTGTGGATAATTAAGACAAGAACAATTAGTATGCAACAATTTTAATGTTAGTGTACATCAGACATTCTCAGGCTCCAGGACAACAGGCTATCCACTTTGTTTTAGTTTACCTCCCCACTCCCTATTCTCTTATTATAACTTTTAATTTTACCCTCCCAGTCCCACAACAGCCTTTCCAGTGACTTCTTGTTAACATCATTCAAAGGGTAATTCTTTACACATATCATAATTCCTCCATCCAAACTACTTTCCAAACACATTGTAATCTCCAATTAACTAATCCAGTATTTATCAATCACAGCATCACAAAGAATAATCCAGGAGTCACAGGAAAGAAACTGATGTGCATTTTCAAAAAAACAGCAAACAGGAGTGACAATGACATGTGTGATGAAAGACCTTGAAGAAATCTAAAAATGCCTAATTAATTCTTTTGTAGGAAAATGAACTGCAATACTACTTACCTTGTGACACTGCTACTGATGGTGACAAAGGTGACTGACGACGTTTAGCATCAGATAAAATGTCTATTATCAGTGTTGCAAATTCTCGTGCATTGAAACGGGCTAGCTTTTGACGGCCTTGATTCCGAGTGGATGAAAACTCAGGGTTAACTGGAAGGAACGGCACAGTGCAGCGTTCTGGAGCCAGAAGAGTTGACGATTTCAAGGTTGATAACCAAACTAGAAAATAAAATATGTTTATTCAGTATTACAAAAGAAACCTATAACCATACATGAAAGTCCTTGCCCAAACTGTCAAACACCAGATAACTTGACACATGCAGTTTTAGGACGGACCTTTGTCACATATTTTGCAATTGTGTTTTCTTCAATTAGTTTCATGCAAAATGCAGAAATATATTTATGCTTTATCACCATACTAAATGCTATATCCAAGGTCTGGCAGGCATAATTGCTTCTTTGAATTCTGTGTTACATACAAAACAGAAACATTTTAGAAAACTGACTAAACATCATTCCTTCTTCTAGTGATTCTATTATAATATGGTCCATTCCATAGCATTGTTTTCTTTAAGAAAGACAAAGATCTTCTTCTGATGAAAATATTTGTTTTTTACAGATCTTCAAGGCTGACCACTATGGTCACAAGGTATGTCATTGAACCCTATCATGAGCTACTAAAATTTTGACAAAATATTTCACTATGATCCACTTTTTAATATTACTCTTCCACCTATTCCTAGGTTCCCATTCTGTTATTTTCTTGACGCTATCAAATGAAGTAACACAACTTTTGTGCTGCATTTGGATGTGCTTGTGGTACTAGTCCAGAAAACATGTCAGTCACATAATAAACAACCATGAAATTTCAGGCTGTGGTATAATGGAAAAGTGAAATAGCATGATGGTGTACAGTTAGGATAATGTAATCACTATACAAACTACAATGAGGGCTTGAGGACCAAGGAATTGTAGTTTGATTTCTAGTTGAAGTGAGAGATTCTTGTCTTCTTCAGTTTCCAGACTAACTCTAAGGCCCACACAGCATACTATTCAATTGGTACCAAGCTCTATCCATGGGGGCACAGCAAATGGGGTATGAAACTAACCATTCACATTCACCTTTTGCAGAGGTTAAGAATGAGTGCAGCTATAACTCCACTTCCCCATATGCCTATATGATGCCCACAGAGCCAACTTTACCTTTCACAGGCATATACCTCCAAAATGCTAACTGCTTGAAATGACAATGCTGTCAGGTTTTCAAACCTGAAGAAACACTATGAAATGTGCAACTCATACACAAGTAAATAAGGCACAATGTTCCAGCAGACTTAAAATTTATGTTCCGCCACACAGTGCACTGCATCTCAGTACAGGTATATAACAGGTATTACTTTGGTCCTACAACTTACTTGATTCAGTCTCTCTTCTATCCACTTCGTCATATACATCCATCGCCAACTCCTCAAATAAGTGATTTGGCAACTGAAATAACATTTTAATAAGTAACTTGTACAGAAAAATACAAATGGCATGTTTCTCAAGAACAATTACAATGATTTTTATTAAATATTATCCACATTTACAAATTAATGAAATTCATTTATAGTGTTCTTGTGAAAACAAAAAATGTTACATGGGGAAAGTAACTACTTGAGGCCATTCCATGTCAAATCAACACACAATAATTGCAATTCAACCTGACCATTCTGGATTTTAATACCATGTGACAAACTTCTAGATCCTACAGAGCAGCCAAATCTCAGCTTTCAACTCCATGTAGTTTATTTGTAACAGACATTCACAATTCAAATATATGCCAGCTGAAAAAGACTTTGTGCTCTGTAAGGTAACTAGCACTCTGCATAAGTGGAAGTGACTAGTTCCTGGTTAACACCAACAGGAAGTGAGTTATATGTGCATGTATATGCACAAGCACATATACACACACAAGACAAATACAAAATAGAAGAAGAAGAAGAAGAAGAGCAAGAAGAGTAAGAAGACAAAGAGGAAGAAGAAGAGGAGGAGGGGGAGGAAGAAGAGGATGAAGAAGAAGAGGAGGAGCGGGAAGAAGAAGAGGAGGAGAAGAGGAAGAAGAAGAGGAGGAAGAGGAAGGAGGAGGAGGAGGAGAAGGAAGAAAAGAAGATGATGAAAAAGAAAGAAGCAGAAGAAGATGAAGAGGAGGAGGAAGAAGAAGAAGAAAAAGGAGGAGGAGAAGAAGAAGAAGAGGAGGAGGAGGAAGAGGAGGAGGAGGAGGAAGAGGAGGAGGAGGAGGAAGAGGAGGAGGAGGAGGA
>Ga0131853_10019974_pt1 | contig 12187 bp, 10 predicted proteins | sample TergutLab28metaG_FD_92764 | JGI IMG/M metagenome (GOLD analysis project Ga0131853, IMG submission 92764) | Labiotermes labralis P1 segment gut microbial communities from Petit-Saut dam, French Guiana - Lab288 P1 (version 2) (version 2) | ecosystem: Host-associated > Arthropoda: Insects >...
TGGCGGCTTATCGGCAAGCCTTCAAAACGCAAAGGCTATAAAAAAGGCATGGTTTTAAAAAGTGGAACAGTGACTGCTGCAATAGGCGGCGGGCTTTGCCAGCTTTCTAACCTTATTTTTTGGCTGACAATCCACACACCACTTACCGTAATGGAACGCCACCGCCATGGATACGATGTTTTCCCCGATTCTAACCGAACGCAACCATTTGGTAGCGGTGCTACATGTTTTTACAATTATGGCGACCTTATGGTAAGGAATGATACGCATCATACATTTCAATTATATGTAATGATTGGTAAAGAATTTTTAGAGGGTGAATGGTTATGTGATTCCCCGCCGGAGTATCGGTACGAGGTTTATGAAAAAGAACACATAATGCGCTCCGAATGGTGGGGTGGCTATACAAGGCATAACTTGATATATCGAAAAAAATATGCTGAGGATGGTAAGTTGCTGGATGATGAGTATGTGGTGGAGAATCATGCGATTATGATGTATGCGCCGTTTATAACAACAATGAGGGATAAAAAAATATGAAGAGAAAAATTTGGATACTGGCGGCTGTCTTTATTTTAATATTTGCAGGTTGCTCAGCAAACAGGGGAGAAGTTCAAGAGGAAATAGAGACTTACAGCAAGGCGGTTGAACATAACGCAGAGAACGATGCAAATTACGTTCTTGAAACAATAATCGAACAAGAATTGACAGATAATCAATACCCGCCTTCAAATAAAGAGGAGCTACTTGAAGAAGAGTTGGAAATAAAAGAAGACGATATGTATCCGCCAACTCCGCTTGCATTAACTAACCCACAAGTTAGGTGGCTGGTAGAGCCCAAATGGGACTTTAATACAGTCGATTCTTTTATTGGGGGTATGTCGTGGGCTATCGCTTTCGGGTATGTCGATAATATTCGCACTACAGTATATGGTTATATAAACAATCTTGGAGAAATTGTTATCCCTTTTGAAAATCCTATTGGTGAAATGGGAACAAGTGCCGCATCACCGCCGGGGAGGTTCTCGGAAGGGTTAGTAGTCATGCAGCCACGTAACGATATGAATTGGGGAATAACAAATACAGGTGTGCGGGGTGTTTTTAACACAGAGGGTGACCTTATATTATCTCTTGAAGAATATTGGTGGGTTTCAGATTTTTCCGGAGGTACTATCAGAGTTTGGGGTGATACAGAAGGTGACATTGACATAGAAGGTAATTTTGTGTTTAAAATCCCGCCGGAATTTGACTCCGTGGGACGATTCCATAACGGCATAGCTATTGCTTATAAAGATGGCTTGGCAGGATTTATTGATATAGATAGCAATATTGTTATACCTTTTCAGTTTGATGCAGTAGCTACGTTTTCGGAAAGATTAGCTGCGGTTGCGATTGACAACAAGATGGGTTTCATTAATGAATATGGAGATTTAATTATCCCGCTAGATTTTGATGTTTACTTTGATGGGTATTGGGGAGACCCGATTCTGCCACGCTTCAGAGATGGTTTGGTCAGAGTTATGCAAGGAGAGAATTGGGATGAGCAAAAATGGGGATTCATCAATACACAAGGTGAAATAATTGTGCCGCTTATCTATGACTGGGTGACCGAATTTTGGCAAGAACGTGCAATCGTTCATTGTCGTGAAATATGGGGAACGGGGTTGATTGATATAGAGGGGAATATTATTGTGCCAATTGAAGAAGGGATGTTTATGAGTTGGTGGATATCGGAAGGGCTGGTCTCTATTTCAAACAACCGAGGTGAGTATGGCTTTATCGATCTTGATGGCAATGTGGTAATTCCATTAATATATTGGAGTGTTCAGCCTTTTTCTCAAGGTTTTGCTGCAGTGAGCCACGGTAGTGGATGGGATAATCAAAAATGGGGGTTCATAGATGTAGGCGGCAACGTAATTGTACCGATTGAGTTTGACGAAGTTCGCAGTTTCTCCGAAGGTCTTGCGTGGGTGCGTCAAGGACGCTGGTGGGGTATTATCGAAATTGTAAAGGAGCAATCAAATGACTAACACAAAAATCCTGGTCGTAGACGACGACAGGCACATAGCAGAACTGCTATCCCTTTACCTTCGCAAAGAAGGTTTTGAAACTAAAGAAGTATACAGCGGCAAAACAGCGGTAGATACATTCTCGATGTATGCGCCATCGCTTGTGCTGCTTGATTTAATGCTCCCCGAAATGGACGGCTATCAAGTATGTAGCGAGATTCGCCGCCAAAGCAAAGTTCCGATTATTATGCTAACAGCAAAGGGTGAAACTTTTGACAAGGTACTCGGGCTAGAGCTTGGCGCAGACGACTACATTGTAAAACCATTCGAGCCTAAAGAGCTTATCGCTCGTGTTAAAGCAGTTCTGCGCCGTTACGAAAACAAGTCAACTGCAAGCGCAGGCACAATTGTTTTCCCCAATTTATCGATAGATCCGGAAAGGCTTATAGCCTTATACCACGGGCAGCCGCTGGAGCTACCCCCCAAGGAATTCGAGCTTTTGTACTATCTTGCTGCACACCCCGGCAGACCATTCACGAGAGACCAGCTCCTTTCTGCTGTATGGGGATACGATTTTGCAGGTGACACCCGCACCGTGGATGTTCATGTAAAACGTCTTCGGGAAAAAATGCGCAAAACAGACACATGGGAAATAAAAACCGTATGGGGAACAGGCTACAAATTTGAGGAAGTGAACGCTTATGACAATTAGAGAACGTTACGAACAGCAAGAGCTGCAAATACTTAGCCCATTTGCCACTAAAAGCGTACAGACAAAAGGGCGTAAAATTCCAACAAAAAAATGCGACATCCGTACGGAATTTCAAAAAGACCGTGACAGGATAACGCATTCTAAGGCGTTTCGTCGATTAAAGCATAAAACGCAAGTATTTATTTCGCCCGAAGGCGACCATTATCGCACACGTTTAACTCATACGCTGGAGGTTGCACAAATAGCCCGCACTATCGCACGGGCTTTACGCCTAAACGAAGATTTAACAGAGGCAATTGCCCTTGGACACGACCTAGGACACACGCCATTTGGGCATACGGGAGAAGATGCACTGGATTTACTTTTGCCCGGCGGGTTTAGGCACAACGAGCAAAGCGCAAGGGTAGTGGAGTATTTAGAAAATGATGGCGCAGGACTAAACCTTACTTTTGAAGTGTTGGACGGAATACTAAGTCACAGGACAAGATGCACTCCGTCTACACCGGAAGGTAAAATTGTGCAGATTTCAGACAAAATTGCATATATGACACACGACGTGGATGACGCAATACGTGCAAAACTTCTAAAACCTGAAGACTTACCTGCCTTTATTTTCGAACTGGGTAAAACATCGTCACAGCGTATCGACTTTTTAGTTAACAATTTTATAGAAAATAGCATGGATAAAGCTGAAGTGGGTTTATCGCCCGACGTTGCTAAAATCATGCAACAATTAAGAGCATTTTTGGGTGCAAACGTTTATGCAAATCAGCTTCACCAAAAAGAACGTAACAAAATTAGCACCATGATACAGCTTTTGTTTGAATATTATGTGGCGCACATGGACATGCTTCCGATAGAACTTCAAAACCGTGTTGACCATAAGCAGGCAGTGGCCGATTACATTGCCGGTATGACAGACCGCTTTGCACTAAAACGGTTTAGTGAAATTTTTATGCCTGCTGCATGGGAAGCGTAAGGATGTGCTTTTTTGCAAAACGAAGGTTGGAATCTTGAACATACCTATACAAAACTGCCCGAAATGTTTTACCGGAATCAAAAGCCGGAAGCTGCACCAGTCTCACAAATGTGTCTGTTTAATCATGAGCTTGCCGAAAGCTTAGGGCTGAATGCAAATAAGCTAAGCGTTGCTGCGGGAATATTTGCAGGAACTCAACTTCCCTATGGCGCAAAACCTATATCACAAGCTTATGCAGGATATCAGTTTGGTCACTTTACTATGTTGGGCGATGGTAGGGCGGTTGTGCTTGGCGAGCAAATTACACCAAGCGGCAACAGGTTTGATATTCAACTAAAAGGCTCAGGGGCTACGCCTTTTTCTCGTGGAGGCGATGGTTATGCTGCGCTTTCGCCTATGTTAAGGGAATATATAATCAGCGAGGCTATGTTTCACTTGGGCATACCTACCACTCGTTCCTTGGCGGTTGCGCTTACCGGGCGAAATGTCATTCGAGAAAAAATTTTACCCGGTGCAGTGCTGACACGGGTTGCATCAAGCCACATTAGAGTAGGGACTTTCAACTATGCAGCCGCATACGGCACACAGGAAGATGTCCGTACGTTGGTAGATTATTGCATTTGGAGGCATTTTCCGGAACTTGAAGGCCTGGAGGATAGGTTTCATTTATTTGCGAGAGAAGTTGCCAGGCTTCAAGCAGAGTTAATAGCAAAATGGCAACTGGTTGGCTTTGTACACGGCGTAATGAACACCGATAATATGGCAATTTGCGGCGAAACAATCGACTACGGCCCTTGTGCTTTTTTGGATGTTTACGCCCCTAACACGGTTTTCAGCTCAATAGATACAGAAGGGCGTTACGCATACAAAAATCAACCTAAAATGGCGGCATGGAATTTAGCACATTTTGCAGGAGAGTCCGAAGTATCGTATTTTTGGGAATGTTACGAACGCAGTTGGTTGCAAGGTATGAAAAATAAGCTTGGCATTTTAAATGACGAGTCGGAAGATGCAGCCCTCATTTCAGAATTGCTGGATTTGATGGCAACCCATAAACTGGATTATACAAATACCTTCCGTTCGTTGCTTTCTCCAATCTCCGAACTTAAAAATTGGCAAGCAAAATGGGCTGCAAGACTAAGCCGACAGCCCCAAATAAATATCACTGATATAATGAACCGACACAATCCTGCCGTCATTCCAAGAAACCACAGGGTAGAAGAAGCTTTGGCAGCGGCAGAAAACGGAGATATGTCTTTAACGCATAAGCTTCTGGCGGCATTAAGCAAACCCTACCAAGATAATGCCGAATATTCGCAACCGCCAAAAGTTTGCGGTAATTACAGAACATTCTGCGGAACGTAGTTTACTGCAAAATTAGTTGATCGATACCAACAAAATATTGAGATTCACGTATCATATGGTTAAGCAGAGTAGGGGCAGTTGCATTAGACATAACAGCATGGCTGTTTTGCAGCATTTCTGTTAAAAGTGCAACAAAACCTTGGCTTTGTCCTATACAGTTTTCCACAAAATTTAGCATTTGATTGTTTAATTCTCGGCCTATTGCCCCTTTTGAACGGTTAACGCTTTGAATATACTGTAAGGCTTCCGCATTCATGGTGCTAAATGCTGCACCAAATTGCTCCAGCTGATGAATGTATTCGGGTTCTAACCCCGGTGTAACTACCGGAATTAACCCGGCATGCTCTGCTTCTTGCCGCTTCCAAAACTCGGCTTCGTCCAATGCTCTTAGTATGTTTTGCGCTCCATAATAATATTGCATCCTTATACCTCCTCCATTATAGAGTAGTGTATGAGGATGCAATTTTTTTGTGCTTGTTTAGTGGAAAGAAACAGACGGCAAATTGTCCAAGTTATTGCTTTCTGTTCCGTCCGGGATGGATTTTAGATATTCTGTTCCATCCCGTTCAGAAATGCCTACGCCGTGTATTCCGCCTTGGCGGGCAAGAGCAACGCCCTCTTCTTTGCTTAATGTTTGACCGTTAGAAAGCTGATATCCAACTACTTTTCCGCTTTCTTTTACCAATGCCGTAATGGTTTGGGCATTGCCGGTTGGTGTGGGGATTTCTTTCATTGCCATCAACGGCAATGCAGATGAAGCATTGTTTTCCATAGCTATCAACTCCAGTTAAAATAGTAATTGCATTAATTACTATTCCCCAAACCACCATATTTCAAACCAAATTGCATCCCAAATTTCATTATCATCAATTAGACTAAAGCTGTGTGAATTGCTTGCTTCTATAATATCAAAATATGCCCAGTGCCCTGCAATGTCAGGAAATGTTCTGTATTGGACGTTTGCTAACCCTTGCAAATTCACACCTCGTTCAAGGATTCGGTTAACCAATGTTACTGCTTCTGCACGAGTAATTGGACTATCCGGGCGGAAAGTACCGTCTTCATAGCCTGTAATTGCTCCATGAACGACTAAAGCATTAATATAGCCGGCAGCCCAATGGTTTGTTGTATCAGGGAAAGCATCTGCGCCGATTGGGGTTAGACCGATAAACCTTACCATAAGCGTAGCAAATTCTGCACGGGTAAGCGTGTTTTGCGGCTTGTATTCGCCATTCGGGTAGCCTGTAACCAGTCCACGCTGTTGTGCGAAACCAAGATAACTTGCGAACCATTCATTACCTGTTACATCCGGGAAATTTACGCTATGCAATACGCCACGAGGGAAATCTTCAAAGTCAATTCTTGCAACAATGCCTGCAATTTCCGCACGGGTGATATTGTTGTTTGGCTTGAAAGTGCCGTCCGGATACCCTGTGATATAAAGCAGGTGGACGCCTGTGATTATTTCCGGCTGTAGACAGATTTCTACTTCGTTATTTTTTTCAACATTTACAGAAAGAGACACACTGCCGCCGCTAGGTACTCCATTGCCACCGCCGGATGTTTGGCTACCTCCGCCTGTACCTCCACCGGAGGCAAGGTTTGCTCTAACATTGGTGTTTGCGTTGACGGCTCTTGACAATGGTATTGTATCGCCATATGAAGCAAATGCACTAAATGATGTTGCTGTGCCTGTTGCGGCTATAGCTTCAGTGGCTCTTGTGCGAGCTTGCCAATTGTCAAGTTTACTTCCGGAAGCAGGGGCTACAGTAAATGAAACTTCTGTACCTGTGGGTACAAAATGTCCACTTGGGACGGTTAGATTGTTTGCGCCTGCGGTTGCTGTAATCGTACCTGTGCCGCCCGCAACTTCATGTGTTACACGATAGAATTGTGTGGAATTTGTTGCTGTAATATCATAGTTAGTAAATGCGTGGGGTGTGGCAAGTTGTAAGTCACTATTAGCTTCCAGCCATGCCACGCTTACGGTATTAGGGTTTATTTGAGTGTTTGCTACTGCAAGTGTGTTGTTTGGAAACATACCTGCTTCTGCGATGTTGTTTGTAAGGGTTGCCGACGGGCTAATTGTGATATTGTTTAAATCCTCTACAGCAGCATGAATACCACCGCCGTGATATCCAATATTGCCGATGATATCACCATTATGCATAGTGATGGAAGAAAATGGAGCATATGGCCATTCATCTGATTCCCCATCAATAAGCAAACCGCCACCATTTGCGGGAGTAAAATTATCAGATATCATTCCGTTAAATATATTAATTTCGGAACTCCATAATGCAATCACACCACCGCCGCCCATGGGAATTGGGAAACCAAAGCCGAATGCAGCATAAAACGCTTCGGTAGATTTTTGAGCATTGCCCAAAGCATTATTATTGTGGATGTAACCGCCGTGCATATTTAATATGCTTAGCTGCAACATACTTATTCCGCCGCCACTGCTTAAAGTCGTGTTGTTTTCTATCCGTCCGGAGTTTATCGTAATAAGGCCGGCAAGTGAAAATACTGCACCGCCTACATGACCGGTATTATGGCTTATTTCTCCGCCATTCATAACAAGTTGGGTGCGTATTGCTTCCGTAGTCACTAGCATTACGCCGCCACCAAACAATCCTTCGTTTTGAGTTATTAGCCCTTCGTCCATTATAAATTTAGAAGAACCGCCAATAACTACCGGGCTTGTGCCAAGACCTGTTGATTCATCAATACTTATATTGTTGGAGATGATACCGCCATACATAGTGAAAGAAGCAAAATGGATTGCGAGGATGCCTTCGGCATGGCGCATATTAATTATCGAACTACCTTCTTCCATAATTAAATGACCGCCGGGTACAGAAGGGCCTCCTTCGCTCATTATTCCACCATGGTTATGGTCAGGTGGAAGATTATGTCTATCGCCGGTTATCGTTACATTGTAAAGCCTTAGTATGCTATCGGAGCTAATAAAGAAGTGGCGTTCCCCTTGGGTTGTTTGCATAATGGAAAAATTTTTACCCTCTGTACTGGTAAGCGCGATGTCTGTCCCCGTTGGAATGGCAATCCTGGTGCTGGGTTCGGGTGCAATAATATCATTTTCCAGCACGATAGTGAGCAACTCGCCAATAGGCGCATGAGTTATGGCAAACTCAAGCTCGTCCCAGTTGCTTACTTCTGTTGTTCCGCTAAATGACACAAATCCTGTGGTAAGCTCAAATGCTATTTCTTCTTCCTCTTCATACTCGGGATACTCTTCCAGCACATAATCCTCGTCATAATAAGCCGTAAGATTTACAGGAATAATTGACATCAATAATACAAATGACAATAGCCAAGCCGTAACTTTTAAAGTTTTTTTCATCATTATTGAACTCCTTTTGTGTAAAATTTTTCGAATATTAGTAGTATGGTAAATACTACTAATATAATACACGATTTTTGAAAATGCAAAGGAGTGATTAAATTTTTGCTATGTCAGTACGATAAAACATATGGCTACATTTTATTTTTGCAGCCTCTCTATATACATCATCACGGGCTGTTGCAAAATCATTCGCATTGCGCACTAATATTAGAACACGCCCGCTGTTTGTTACATACATGCCATTTGTTTTTTTAGTTCCGCAATGGAAGACAAGCGTGTCTTTATCTAAATTTTCAAGCCCTGCTATCTCATGCCCTGTGATGGGCGCTTCCGGATAACCTTCCGATACAAGAATAACTCCAACGGTTACGTCATTTGTCCAACTGAATGTTGGTTCTTCACCATTTAGAATGTCTTGCAGTATTTGGTATAAGTCACCATCTAAACGAGGCAGCAGAACTTCCGCCTCCGGGTCGCCAAAACGGGCGTTAAATTCTATAACTTTTACGCCATCCGCCGTTGCCATCAATCCGCCGTACAAAAATCCGGTAAAAGGGCAGCCCTCTTGTACCATTGCTTTTGCTGTTTTTTCCAAAACCTTAGCAATAGATTCGTTTATTGTGCTTACGCTAATTTGAGGTACAGGTGAATATGCGCCCATGCCACCTGTGTTTGGACCTTTATCATCGTCGTAGGCACGCTTGTGGTCACGGGATAGTTCCATGGGATAAACATTTTCGCCGGATACAAACGCCATGAATGAAAATTCTTCTCCCATGAGAAATTCTTCTATTACGATAGAACTTCCTGCTGCGCCAAACTTTTTGGATTGCATCATTTCTTGCAGCGCTGTTTTGGCTTCGCCAAACGTCTCTGCTATCACAACGCCTTTACCGGCAGCGAGCCCGTCTGCTTTTAATACCATTGGCATTTTTGCAGAATTTATATATTCGAGGGCGGTATCAAAATTTGTAAAAACTTCGTAGGTAGCGGTAGGGATATTGTATTTTTTCATTAAATCTTTAGCAAAAGTTTTGCTGCTTTCTATGCGGGCTGCATTTTGGGTAGGTCCCCAAACAGTAAGTTTTTCTGCTTGAAATCGATCCACAATGCCGTCGGCAACTTGCTGGTCGGGACCTATAACAGTAAGAGATATATTCTCCGTTTTTGCAAAGCTAGCTAAAGCGTCAAAGTCGGTTTCTTTTATGTCCACAATGGTTGCAACGTCTGTCATACCGCAATTGCCGGGTGCTACATATACTTGCGATACCTGTGGCGATTGAGCAAGCTTCCATGCAAGCGCATGTTCTCTGCCACCTTTTCCTACTACCAAAATTTTGTTCATACCACGCCTCCAAAATTTGTTTAACAGTTAACTGTTTACTACATTCTAAGATTTTGTCTTAGACATTGTCAAATATTACGTGAAGGTGTAGAATAGTTGAGGTTCGAACAGCGTACAGGGAGGTGTCATGTGAGCAATGCCATTGTTGGTGTAGTAATGGGCAGTACATCTGATTGGGAAACTATGCGTTTGGCTTGTCTCATTTTAGAGGAGCTTAAAATCCCATACGAAAAAAAGGTAGTGTCCGCCCACCGTACGCCGGACTATATGTTTATGTACGCTCAATCTGCAAAAGCCAGAGGCATTAGAGTTATCATTGCCGGTGCAGGCGGTGCAGCACATCTTCCGGGTATGATTGCATCTAAAACAAATGTACCTGTTATAGGTGTACCTGTGCAGTCCAAAGCATTAAGCGGGCTGGATTCTTTATTGTCTATTGTGCAAATGCCAGGTGGTGTACCTGTTGCAACTGTATCTATTGGTACAGCCGGGGCTACCAATGCAGGTTTGTTGGCTGCGCAAATTGTAGGCAATTTTATTCCGCAAGTTTATGAAAAATTGCAGGCTCGCCGTGCGAGAATTGAGCAAGATGTATTAAATACAAACTCAGATACCCAACTGCCGTTATAGGAACAGTATAGTTTCTTGTAAGGGCAGTTTTTATTTCCGAAAGGAGAAAGCATGAATATCTTACCCTACAAAACAATAGGCATAATAGGCGGCGGGCAGCTTGGACGCATGATGGCATTGTCGGCAAAAGCAATGGGCTATTATGTTGCAGTGCTTGACCCAACACCTAATTGCCCGGCGGCGCAAGTATCCGATATTGAAATAACCGCCGCTTACAACGACATGGATGCAATAAAAAAACTCGCCGATGTAAGCGATGTTATAACCTACGAGTTTGAAAATATAGACTATGATGCGCTTGCATGGCTGGAGCAAAACACATATCTGCCGCAAGGTAGTACAGTGTTAAAAACTACCCAACATCGTTTTAGAGAGAAGACCGCTATACAAAACATGGGTATACCCGTGCCAAAATTTTGTTTGATAGAAGACGAAAAAGATTTGCTTACAAAAGTTTTTTACCCAAGTGTGCTAAAAACCACCACGGGCGGCTACGATGGCAAGGGGCAAGTGGTTTTAAAATCGGAAGCAGATTTGCCAAAGGCGTTAGAAATAGCGGCAAAGCAGGAATGTATTTTAGAAGAATGGATGCACTTTTCTGAAGAAGTTTCCGTTATTGTTGCCCGCAGCACCACAGGCGAGGTTTCAGCTTTCCCTGTTGCGGAGAATATTCATGTAAACAATATTTTGCACCTAAGCATAGTGCCTGCACGAATTTCCACAGAAGTAGAAACAAAAGCCATTACCTACGCAAAAAAAATAGCCGCCGAACTAGGCGCAATAGGGCTTTTAGCAATAGAAATGTTTGTAGTTGGTGATGATATCTATATAAATGAACTTGCACCACGCCCGCACAATTCCGGACATTACACAATGGATGCTTGCGTAACAAGCCAGTTTGAGCAGCATGTACGTGCGGTTTGCGGCTTGCCGCTGGGGGATGTTTCACTGCACACGCCGGTTGTGATGGTAAATATCTTGGGCGACCACATGGATAAGCAAGAAATGTTTAACTTACAGCCATATTTGCCACTGCTTAAAACCGGAAAAATTCACCTATATGGCAAAGCACAAGCTGTAGACAAACGCAAAATGGGACATGTAAACATGCTGGGGGATATTGACACCAGCTTAGAAATAATTAAAAACTCAGGAATTTGGAGGAAATTCACATGCTAAGAGAGCCAACCGCACAAGAAATTGCAGAAAGCAAACTGTACAAAACAATGGGTATGACAGACGACGAATACCAAATGGTAAAAGACATCTTAGGCAGACAGCCCAACTATACGGAAACAGGATTGTTTTCCGTCATGTGGTCGGAGCATTGCTCGTACAAAAATTCGAAAGTTCTGCTGCGCAAATTCCCAACCAAAGGCGAACGTGTGCTTCAAGGCCCGGGCGAAGGCGCAGGCGTCGTCGATATCGGCGATAATCAAGCCGTTGTATTTAAGATAGAAAGCCATAACCACCCATCTGCTGTTTCGCCATTCCATGGCGCAGCAACAGGAGTAGGCGGCATTGTGCGTGACGTGTTTTCCATGGGTGCTAGGCCTATTGCTTCGCTAAACTCGTTGCGCTTTGGCAATTTGGAAAAAGAGCGTGTTAAGTGGCTTTTCTCCGAAGTTGTAAAGGGCATTGCATTCTACGGCAATAATTTGGGCGTACCAACCGTAGGCGGCGAAGTTTATTTCGACCCTTGTTACGAGGGCAATCCACTTGTTAACGCAATGGTTATTGGGCTTATTAATCACGATGAAATTAAAAAAGGACAAGCCCA
>Ga0131853_10019975_pt1 | contig 12186 bp, 10 predicted proteins | sample TergutLab28metaG_FD_92764 | JGI IMG/M metagenome (GOLD analysis project Ga0131853, IMG submission 92764) | Labiotermes labralis P1 segment gut microbial communities from Petit-Saut dam, French Guiana - Lab288 P1 (version 2) (version 2) | ecosystem: Host-associated > Arthropoda: Insects >...
AACAAAACTCACTTAAACCCCAAAAACCTAAAAAATGCGGAGAACAGAAAAGCCACAAGGCGTTTTAAAAAAAAACCCCCCCCCCCCCCGGTACTTAACGAACAGGATGTGTATCAGTTTTCAGAAAATCATGAACATTAGACGAAAGTGAGTGAATAAGACTCGAACCCCCCCCCCCAGACAAAAAGGTAACTTTCTTTCGCAATTCGTGAAGCACTGGATAGAACATTACCTTCGCTTAGTCTTTAAAAGAGGGGTGTATAAATTTAGCAACCTTAAAATTCTAAGCGCCAGAAGGGTGACATGGGAAGCCTGTTCCATGCTGATAAGCCACAAATATTAGGCACTGCCGTGCAAAATTTACTTGCCTTGGCGACCCGACGGCCGCGATACGTACAACCATCCTTGAAGGATGGGCTCAGAGTGTGACTGGCCCCCTTTACCTTACATCTCTCGCAGGTGAAACCACCCTTATCATCACTATGTTCACGGACACTCGAGACCCAGTTCCACGCCCAGCAAAAACAGCAGGCAAAATTACAGATCTGTATTTCAGTTCTTAGTTTTCTAGGAAGGACTCGGGGAACCGGATACGAAACTAAACGCTAACAACTACTTCCTGTTAGCAGAACCTCACCACGGTGCCTCCTGAGACTTTCACGGTGGATATCAGTCTTCTGGTATGTGACGTCCTATAGACTGGTACACTCATCCTAAAGATGGAGGCTGCAGGTTCTTCCAACCGACATGGCTACAGGTAGTCACATACCCGAAGACTGCAATCAGCAGCTGATTACACAAAGCTGGTTCCTGCTCATCTGTCAGCACACTCGCACATAGACTGCGTAACGCGGACCACCGCACACCTACGACGTTTCGTCATTCACAGTTACATTTTTTAACTTTATGGCAACGCTGCAGTTCCGTAGCCATTATCTGTTGCAATCATAAAAAACCTGAACATCCGCGCAGAATTACAAAATTAATTAATACATGTACATGATTAAATACGTCAACCAGACCATAATTAACCTGTCAGAGCTAGCTATAGACTATATTCTCTATTATGCTGGTCACCAGCAGGCTTTAAACGGTTCAATGGTAACATCCTCGCTGACAGAGGAGCTACGTTCCATCTCAGTCCCGGGAACATACATGGAGCCGGGACAGCTCAGACGTTAAAGCGGCTCGTGACGGGGTGGACGGTCCGGCGATCGAATCTTGGTGTGAGATATTCCGCACCCGTCCAGACCTGCCCTGGGGCACACCCAGCTTCCATTGCAATGGGTACCGGGTCTTTTCCCGGGAATGCAGCGGCCGGGGCGTGGCCTTGACTACCACCCCCATCTAGCGCCGAGGTTAAAGAAAGACTACAGCAAAAAAATACAAATAAATGTAAAGTACGTCAAAACACAACTAGTTTTATTGGATGTTAATGAAACCACGTGTTTCGGCCTACTTGACCATCATCGGGTTTGCAAAGTTCTAAGAGACTAAATATTGTTTGTATTTAGTCTCTTAGAACTTTGCACCTGATGGCGGCCAAGTAGGCCGAAACATGTCGTTTCATTAACATCCAATAAAGCTAGTTGTGTTTTGACTTACTTTACCTTTATTTTAATTGTTACATCCACAACGGGGATGCCTAAATTACAGAAAGACTACAGCTATACCTCAATTCCCTCTCTGTGCCTTAATTGGTCTGTTCTACGGTGAACTTTTCACCTTTTACTGGCAAGATATTCATCTGACCCCACCCTAGTTCCGCCAATGATACCTGCAGTACAGTGCAACAAACGCGTTTTGAATTTTGGGTGCTGATCTGTTCTAAAATCACCGCAAAGCTACAAACAAGCACCACGTCCGGACTGAGCATTTCCTTACTTCAACAAGCCTCCCAAGTCAATGCACAGTGGCGCTAGTGATGTTTCCCTTGGGCTTAATACGGCATTACGTCACGGAGACGTCACTACCTCGGGACTAGGTGGAAGGAAGCCGTCACTGGCACGCACAGCTGTTTGCCTCCGAAGGTATATGATGCTGGCAGTAAGTCGTGCACAACCTTAGCACCAGTTCCTCCACGCTTTAAGGCAATGGTGAGAATTCACAGACACATTGGCACAGCGCGCATAGGACGTACTTCGTACGTACACTTACTACGTCCTATCAATAGGAGCAGTATTTGCAATTATAGGAGGGTTCGTTCTATGATTCCCACTATTCACTGGACTTACTATAAACCCTAAGCGATTAAAGGCCCAATTTGCTGTTATATTCGTAGGAGTAAACCTGACATTCTTCCCACAACACTTCTTAGGATTAGCCGGAATACCCCGACGATACTCAGGACTACCCAGATGCCTACACTACATGAAACATCATCTCATCAATAGGATCAACAATCTCATTCGTAAGAGTAAGACGTATGTCGTTCGAAACCGAGAACTGATTTCCTGTACGTCATCTCAGCACAACCACAACACCCTCTACCCTCGACCAAAACAAGAACCCGCAGCACCAAAATGTCCAACTGCATGGCACCAATATGTGTACCGCACACTTGCATTCCACAACACCACCTTAGATTAGAAATTAAAAACATGCGATCTTCACAGATCTGATTGTTCATGTGGTAAAGAAATGTCACCAGGGATTTAAGCCTTCTGTGACGTGAACTTTTGTCTCCGGGCGTGTGCCTTCAGAGGTTTCGTCTTTAAAAGACTGTGTACACAAACCGTCGGGATCCACACGCCAAGCGACAGCAATCCTCAATTACAACCCTGACGAACCCCCAAAAAACACAACTGCCATTGCATTTACGGTTCATTTAACGAACCTGACAGTAATCAAAACTTACGCAACACCAAAATTATACGCTGCCTGCTCAGAGATTAGTTGGAGGTCGTAAAAGGAAGCGTTACTGGTGTAATCCGGGGTACCACCCTGATATCTGCCTGGAAGGCCTCAGGAAAACAGGAATAAACTGTGGACTGTCGGCATATGAGAAGTGAAATTAAACCGGTTCCCCACCCGACCGCTATGCGGTGTGGTAAAAAAAAATGCCTCTGCATTAATCTTCACACAGCATTTCTGGTTCATCGATGCAGATACGCATACCTGTCACTGGGTACTGCGTACCAAGCTCAACACACCATACCGTCACAACACTTGACGTCCAAGACAAGTTTATACGTTGTCATACCATATATATATATATATATATATATATATCTCATGTCTCCAAATCTGCATTTTACTAAACTCAGGATCCCCATAGAAAAACGTACATGTTTGTATTCTGCGCGAGTACTATGTACCAAGACGATTCACGTCTTTAAGGATTCTTAACGACACTTCGTGAAAGGCGTGGTTACGAATCTCATGAAAATCTCAACCGGCAAGATTCCTTGGAGACCCACAGATCTGTGCTAGATACGACGCAGTAAACGCCTGCCGGGATTCGAACCTCTGTAGTCTAGACCGTGGCAAGCAGGTTGATCGACAGGACTGCCCACCATACACCCTCGTTACTGTCAAGTCAGGCAGGTTATCAGAACCGATCATCCACACGCACAGATCCATCTCGGTACCTTGTACGAAGTCACCTACAATATCATGTACAGTCCACAAGAACACAACACTGTACTTGCTAGTGACTGACCAATACAACGATATGATGCTCCCCAAAAAAGGTACCTACGCCAAGTGTGAGTGCATCATTCGCGTGTCTGTTACCTGACAGCGTCATTAAACGTGCTAACAACGCAGCTCGACGTTTCGTCTCACTACAGGCCCGTAGTTACTACGAAACGGGAGGTATAAACAGACGACAACATAACAACGCGAGTTTTGCATGTGCTGTCTGGCTGTGGGGCGGCCACTCCATAAATACGTCGTCACCAAACACGCAGCCTCTTCAGCTGTGATGATTACCTGTAAAGATTTTTGGCACATTCTTCCTGTGCCAATGCTGGCTGTCGGGATTGCGTGTTGAAAGACAAGCCGCTCTGTTCTTGGCGCTGGTCTCTAAGGATGTTACTTGGCTTCTTTCTTCATATGTTATGTGTGTGTGTGTGTGTGTGTGTGTCCAGCAGTTCTGTGAGTGGAATTGGTGTGGTATTAAGGTCGTACTCCCATTTTTTTTTCATGCAAATGGCATAATGACATTTCTAATACCCCTGAAACAGTTCGCTTGTTTCTCGTGTCTGTTTACTGATGTTGAATCATTTCTTTCTCGTGTGCGTCTGTTGTGTATATTCGTTCTGTATTTCCGACCCGGCGTTGTCTGCACGCACCCAAACGGCCGTTGTGCGCTGTTACTCTTACATAAAATTCTGTTACTCATTTGTTGAACAGTCCTGCCCCACCGTGCCTTAAATCGATTGCTTTATGCCCTTTAACTCGTAGTTGTGGTATCTTGGGCAGCGTAGTGGCTGAAGTTACCGGGTGATGGACCGAGGAATTCGTGTTATGAGATCTTCGTTTGTGTGTGTGTGTGTGTGTGTGTGTGTGTGTGTGTGTGTGTGTGTGGGCGGGGGGAGGGGGATACACAGCTTTGATCAGCAGTTGCTCGTCGACGATTCGGCGCAACCTATCGGGCCCATCTGCAAGGGTCAGACAGTACCAGAAGAATTAGTACTGGACAGTATGACCCTTGAAGATCATATGTATGGATATATGTCGATTTTGACCGCAAATATAAAAAAAAAATTGCGCCATACTGTACAGCAAAACGCAGAAGGAAACAAGCCACGTTTAATTTTTAATCTAATTTTAGTTCCAATATAAAGGTAAAGGTAAAGTTCACCATAGAGCAGGCCACGAAGGCCCAGAGGGGGAACAGGTGTATATCTCTACTCTTCCTTCAACCTCGGCGATAGATGGGGGTGGGTGGTCAACGCCATGCCCCGGCCGCTTTGCCTCCGGGAAAGACCCGGTGCCCGTTCTATAGGGGGTTGAATGGGCCCCAGTACTGGTCTGGACGGGTGCGGAAAATCTGGCCCACACCGGGATTCGATCCCCGGACCGTCCAGCCTGTATCGAATCGCTCCACCGAATGAGCTATCCCGGCCCGTCCTTGCTAAGTGGATAGTCCATGTAAATTGAAATTCATCCAAATGTTAAAAAAAAAACCACCATTGCGTCTAGTCCCAAATAATCAACATTATTCACAGGAAATAATCGGTTTATTCTGACACGTCCGTTTTATGGGCAAAACACTCTGATTCATCAGTATTAAAGCTACTCGTAAACACAGTAACGAGCTTAAAGTGAAAGGGGTTTTGGTAGTGCAGTAATACATGTTAAATCTGAGCTGAAAACAATTTTTCTGTTTACGTTCTTTGCCCACCAAACTGCCCTGCAGACACCCCCACATCTTCCTCGTCGGTAGGAAACCGCATTCCAGTACCGGCTGCAACGAATGGGAACTGCTACGGGCAGGTCTTCGCGTCTCTCGTAAGGACACACGCATTCCTATGAAATTCGACAGGGAAATTCAAAGAAAAGAGGCTTGTATACCGAAAGTAGAAGTGATAATATTAAAATAGATCTTCAACAGGATGGTCGCACGTAAAACAGATTCATCTGACACAGGAAGGGGGCAGGTGGCCGGCTGATGTGAACATGGCAAATAACTTTCTGAATTTAATTAGCACACCAAATGATGTAGAATTTAAATTGGCAACATTTTTACAATTAATAGGTACTATTAAGAGTACTATTTTTAAGAAAGTGAGAACGGAAACTATTTTGAAAATACACAACACACTAGTTTTACATTTTTATATGAGTCAGAAAATTGGAGTCTAACAGCCTTACAAAGACGAAGAATTGAAGCGGCAGAAATGAAGTTACTGAAACCTCTGGCAGGCTACACCCTTTATGACCACAAAACAAATGACTACATATGCCGCGAACTACGGATTACAGGCATACTAGAAGGATTACAGGCATACTAGAAGGATTACAGGCATACTAGAAAAGACAGATGAATACAGACGGAATTTGCAAAGAATGCCACAAAACCGAATCCCTTTGAAATCATACCACTACAGACCACAAGAAAGGAGAACAATTGGAAGACCGAAGAAGCGTTGGCGCGAGCAGCTGTAACTCTGGAGACGGAACGGATCAAAGGGTCCAACCTTGATGTTTATGATGATGATGATGACCAACTAATGCACATACATAAAAATTTTATATTTAAACATTTAAAATCGCTCCAACATGTTTCGACCCTAAGATCATCTTCAGGGAGCTACACTGTTCCTTGCTAAAGTCACACTTTTAAAAACACTCACTGATTAATTTCCTTATATTAATTTAGTGCTGTGACAGCATGTCTGTAATATAAAATATATTTATTAAGTAGGTTGTCAAAACAATATAGTAAGATTAGATTGTCAAAATAATATAGTAATAATTAAATTTTGTACACAAATAATTAGGCTATCTGGATTGAAGCAAGGTTTATGCTTACCGACAATCTAATCTTACTATACTGTTTTGACAATCTACTTAATACATACATTTTATATTACAGATACGCTGCCACAGCACCAAGTTAATATAAGGAAATTAATCAGTGAGTGTTTTTAAAAATGTGACTTTAGCAAGGAACAGTGTAGCCCCCTGAAGATGATCTTAGGATCGAAACATGTTGAAGCGATTTTAAATGTTTTAATGTAAATTTTTATGCACGTGCATTAATTGGTGTGCTAATTAAATGGCTACGAAATGCACGGTGCAACGATAAAGATAACTTTCCGCATCTTTATAATACTGGAAAATTGCACGATCGAATAACACCGTCACCAATACAAGAACTCTGCCTCATGCTACATGCGAATGCCACGAGACGGATACAAGTCGCATCGGTTTCGCCCAGTTTTGGCCTATCCTTCAGTAACTGGCAATATACTAGACAAAATGAACGAGCTCTCTACCTTTCGTGTCTCCCATAAAGAACTGTAATATCCTCTTATTTAGGTTTCACCAATGTTTTAAACCCCTACTGCATATTTTCACCATAATGATTTTATTGTAACATTACTCATAACGTGGAATTCCAAAGGAATGCACACTACAGATGCACTCATTCCTTGTTCTTGCTGTTTATCTTTCACAAAGGCCTGACGATTGATTAGGTACTCCGAAACATGTAGACTGTATCCCCGAAAGAAAACATATGTTGTGTCTGACGGAAAATTTTTTTTCTTCCCCTCGACCGCAATTCGCATAGTTACAGGGATGCACAACCTCCGGGCGTCAGGTCTCTGTGACAAAGAAATCTTGTACGCGTATTATGACGCCCAACACAGCGAAATCTGTGCAGTTGGCCACCTGTCACAGTTGGAAAAACTCTCACGAAACCGGCAAATTCCTACGGTACTATACATGGGCCATGGTCATTACTCGGTACCTTGGCCACCTGTTGTTCTCCTGAATCTTGGCCACAGTTTCACATGTAGTGGTAACGCTTCCTGTGCGAGTACAACGTAACACTTCATAGCGGAAACACTGTACCTAACAATACACAGTAGTAGTAGCAGTAGTAGTAGTAGTAGTAGTAGTAGTGGTGGTGGTGGTGGTAGTAGTAGTAGTAGTAGTAGTATACTGTAATAATAATTTCAAAGGGAAGTACTGGGCTATAGTTGTCCCAAAATTGTCCGGACCACGTGTGCACACGTGCAACCGGTTTACCGCGATACCACCGCATTACTACTGCAACAGCACAGACTGCTCATGTCTACTTGCAGTCTGTAAGAGGAAAATTTACTCCTGCCGACTTAAGGCCAACCTAGCTCTGCTCGTACTTCTTACATGCCATTCTCTCGCTCTCTCTTACTCTCTCTCCCACCCACCCTTCACTTTCCAGAGTGCAAACGAACCAAGTCAAGTGCCATTCGCCCCTTTTTACTTCTGCGCCTAGCCCAACTAATGTCTCTTCACATAAATGCAGGTCATTCGACCTTCGCCTGTTTTGCAAAGGGTGTGGTAATGCTGCAGCCAAAATAACGAACTCCCAATGACCAAGGTCCATCTTCTGGAGATCACAGGACATTCTCCACTTGTCACGGAACGCGATATTCATTACCGTGTTCTAAACGACCCCATCGGTGGTCCCTACCTGAACCAATGACTCCGAAATCCACAGATGCAGACCAAACTTAATATCATCCTCCTCCTGTCCACTCCCTGGTCCTCCACGCGGACTCGTTCCTTCAGGTTTCGTTCTCTCTCCTATACGTGCCCATAACATCCTCCCCCAGTCACATTCTCCCAATAACATTTAGAGAAAATTACACGAAGCTCTTCACTATAAATTTCTCTCCAGCGTCCCGTCACTTCCTTCTCCTATGACCAAATATTCCACTCAGCCCCACGATCTCATGTACACTCGGTCTACGTTCCTCTACAGCAATGTGTCAGAACAAAAATATATATATATATATATATATATAATTGCACAGGCTAACACAACTTTTTATTTAGTAATTACCATTCAAAAACGATTTTTAACAGAAACATGTTTCGGTTCCTCTTATACAGCCATCTTCAGGGTGAGACCTAAAAATGTGTTATATACAATCTCGTTTACATGTTATTAATAAATATATGACTTAAAAACGAATGTAATTTCAAATGGGAATTAACAAAGATAATAAGTTTAAAAGATGTGAGTAATAAAATTTAGGGAGAATAATAGAGTAGTGTTTTCGAATCGTAAGTAGTGATATTGAAGAATTATTTTATCCAGATTCACGGATGTAATATCGTGATATTACACGATATTACAACACAGTGCAGCCACAAGCTGCGGATGAAGAAGGTCTGGAAATTATGGTGGTCAGTTGCAAACATAAGCAGTCACGGGCATCCGACGCAGTAGCAATCCAACTTTTGCGGCTCGGTAAGCGGCCACAAGCTGATCGAATGGAACCAACTATTTTATTTACTTAACAATGTATCAAGGTCCAAAGAGGGAAACTGGTAACGTTTCTATCATGATAACTTTGCCAGAGGCTGAGTCAGCTACGCAAGCAATACAGCCACACGATAAGGAACGGGAAAGAGAAAATAAAGGAATCTGTTGTTCCATTTAACAACTCAAAATACCAATACATGTTCCGTGCTATTGGCAATAAACATGTAACTACACCACTGTATACAGCGTAGTCGGTATAGCGACTGGCTACGGGCTGGATGGTCCAGGGATCGAATCCCGGTGGGGGTGAGATTTTCCGTACGTGTCCAGACCGGCCCTGGGGGCCCACCCAGCCTCCTGTACAATGGGTACCGGGTCTTTCCCGGGGGTAAAGAGCGTGGTGCCGTGGTCATGGAAGAGCAGAGCTATACCTCTACTTCCCCTACGGGCTGTTCGGCCTGTACAGAGCCTCACTGCCTGTACAAGGGTGCACTTTACCTTTACACCACTGCATACATCTCACACTACTCTCACGTTCACTCGTTTCATAGTCCAATAACTTTAAACCAGTTTTAATACCCATGCTCGCTCCAAAATTATTCAGACTTTCTTTAATGTGGGAAAAAGATGCTTGGACGCATAAAACTTTTATTTACTAAGTTCTGTGTATATTTTATATTTTATACATGACTGCCCACTGTATACCAGATACTAAAACCAAGCTGTACTGAACGATCTCAATATGGCCTTCAACTTCCCTAACTAACAGCACAAGGAACAGGCATAGATCAACCACTATAACCAGGCTACTGGAAGAATAATCGGGGTATCGGGGTTCGACTTCCGGCATGAGCACAGAATTTTGTTCCTTGCAACTTCCGGACCAGCACTGGGCACTGCACAGCTTCCTACCCGATGGCTACCCACAGCCCTTGCCGATAAGTAAAGCGGCCGGAACGTGAAGCTACCACTCTCATCTGGGACAAAGGCTAAATATGCCATAAGCTATACTTCATCTCTCTCGCACGCCTCCATGGCGTCATGTTAAACTAAGCTGTCGGACAACTGAATATAATAATAATAATAATAATACCACAATATATCAGCATGCCCATTATTGGCAAAAGAGCAATACATAAAACAGATATGACCGTGTGTGTGCTCAACTACACTTCAACATACACAAGGTAATTGGGGTAATATTAGAAAATAACAGTGGTATGAGGCGTAACACAATTAGTACAAAAGCCACGAAACGTAAGGTAACCATACTATGGAACAAAACAAGGGAAAACCGACATAACCGTCACTAACAATACACCGGACATCATAATCCGTGACAATGACAAAGGAATATGTGTGTAAATAGATGCTTGAATTTCAGGAGAGAGATATGTGATAAAGAGGCAAGCCGAAAAGATTCTAAAAATTATAAATACCTTACAAAAGAAAACACAGCACATGTGGAACGTAAAAGCAAAAGTGATACCAGTAATAACAGGGTTGCAAACGGAACCATCTCAAAATTACTCGGACAATACCTGAACATACCGGGTAGACGCGAAATCAAATGACGATTTAAAAAAAAAATAGCCATATTTGGGCACTGCACACATACTGCAGAAAGTGCTGATGCTAATGCATGAAACACATTTAACCTAACCTAACCCAACCAGTAACTTTACGTACCACGCGGTTTAACATTCAGAATTTCTACATTGTGATCACAAGGAATGTGCTTGTTTTGTATCGATCTCGGAACATACAGGAAATTTTGCCCTACACAGCATTAACAGACTGGTTTTTATAACCGGACTGGAGAGTGTTTACTGCGCGGTAAGCACTGAATCCTTACGTAACACAGATACGTTTCGTCTTTAAATGTTTAAGAAGAACATATTGTAACCACGGAAGAGCTGCAGCACTATATACAGTAAAAACACGATTTGTTTCAGGCTTATACTTGCAAATGCTCTACAAAAAAGGTGGCAAATGTAATAACAAGATAGCAGGTTTCAAGAGTGAGTACCGTACACGTTTCGAACGGAGGTGCACTCCGTCAGACAGCAGGTATTCCAACAGCGCCTTCAGGACTTCAATCCGACATGATGAACACTACGAATCTTCCAGCTACTACGCTGCCCTCAAAAACCGTGCAGTCCGCACCGTGGCACTCAGTGTGCTGCAGGCATGACGACGAACCTTATCTCGCGAATGCCAATAATTACAGTGCTTATCTTAGGCTTCAAAAGCTAGAGGTCTCCGATGCGAGAAGTGCCCTTCTGAACTCGACGATCTCCCAATATCATACTCTATACTGAAACACAGTCGTCCCAGAACTGTACATGGTCGTAACATCAGATTTTGCGCCTATCCCTCATGGGCTCGTGAATCAGGGTTGGTAACTCATCTTACCCTGGTGCCAGGATGTCATTCTGACTGACCGCAGGGGGAAACAAATCTCACCAGAAAATCGTTGATTTTTTTTAGAAACGTTCAAAGTCACCTTCTGGGTTTCGACACCCTGTAACGTGAACACAGATGCAGGTTGAAGAAGAATTTTTACAGGTACATACTGCCTCTTAACCAGATATGTAAGCCACAAGTCAGGCTGGCAGAATAAGCAATGCTGCTAGTTACAGATAACCCTTATCGGCAAAGCTAGACGCTAGAATACCGAACGAATCATAGGCAACTGGACTACTTCAAAACGATATCATGCTGTAAGCAAACAACGAAACCTTGTGTATATTTCCTTTACTGAGAGGATGACTTGCAGCATGGTTGGCAGAACTGTCAATTCTTACGCTTCTATACACAGATGCACTACCAACATTAGCAAACTCTCATTTAGGCTACTGATTATGATGTACCAAAAAAGCAAACTGCTTCTTGACACATCAAGTTTCGCTAAAAACCGGGTACGATTTAAGCAGCCTATATGCAGGGTTCTAAAACTGTCTCTGGTTCCGCACGGACCACTTGTTGGGTAAAGGAACTAACGGGATTCGAAACAAGTTTCGCAGCTTACAGATTACCACTGCGTCACCACTTTTTCGTCACGCTTCTTATGCTTTAGATCTCATTAATTTATAGTCGCGTTATTACACATTAAACACTTTTCATGGAACAAGGTAGATTTCCGACGTGCTAAAAACGGCCACGGTTATCTCCCCCCCCCCCCCCCCCCCCCCGCCCCACACAACCCCCTTGTTAAGGACGGCACACAAATTCCCTCGTTCCCCCCGGGCAATAGG
>Ga0131853_10019976_pt1 | contig 12186 bp, 6 predicted proteins | sample TergutLab28metaG_FD_92764 | JGI IMG/M metagenome (GOLD analysis project Ga0131853, IMG submission 92764) | Labiotermes labralis P1 segment gut microbial communities from Petit-Saut dam, French Guiana - Lab288 P1 (version 2) (version 2) | ecosystem: Host-associated > Arthropoda: Insects >...
AAAACTCAGTATTCTTTTAGGGGACAAGTATCGTATATTAAGCGAGTGAAGGGCGAACGTGAATAGAAATTGCTATTAACAGTTAGTACAGCAGTTAATTATAATTTAATTTCCATAAATTGCATTGTTTTTAAGGATGGAAAAAAGTCGAGAATAGATTGCCACGGGTTCCTTTTCACCAATATATAAAAAAAAAAAATGGAACTCCATTCTGCAAAGTTGTGACTGAAATACACAAATTATTATTATTATTATTATTATTATTATTATTAGACTATTTAGATCTGAAAGTGGAAGTGGTTGTGTGCAGCTCACCACGCAGTTCTCACTCCCTGCCTCTGTAAACAGTCCAATGTACGATGTTTGCCCATGCAGTATACAGTTTAGATGCAGTCTTTGAAATTTAACTGTGCGTGCGAAGTTCACCAAATAAAAATATTCGTCCTCCTCCTAATGGGTGAACGTGGTGTGAAACCGGCAGGCCGCGGGTTGCTAGACGCTGGTTCGTAGGTCCCAGTTCGAACTCACATTGTCTTTATTTAACGACTACTCTAACAGATTGTAAACAAACTTGAAGAAAGCTGTCGTTACAGAGGCACTATACCAACATTTACGTGGAGGGACTGAGAAAAAACACGAGAGACGTACTCCAGGATAACCGGTAACTAGCAACATGGCGGACAGTAAGGCCCTTAAAGTCACCGTTACAGTAGCCGGTTTGGTTCCGACATGATAATATTGAAATGGAATTGCCAGTGTTGCCTAAAGCACATTGCGGTGTACTCTCTAGGGCAACGAAGGAACGCGCTGGGGAGGGACAATAATGTGTTTCGTGGGATGGGCAGCGTCTAAAGATGAAGTGGTTATGAATGGAGCAGCACATGACAGATAGGTCGCGGTCTGTGTTGAAGGTACTGTACTGTCCCAGAACTGCTTTGGAAGGGCCGTGCAGAACCACGAACATGCTGAATTAAAACAGCAGGTTCAACCCCATGGTGTCAGAAGGTTGCTAGATCGTCATATTCCCCGTATTTTCTGTGCTGTAAACAGTTACTAATACAAGACCAACACAATGTACTTACAATAAGTTTGCATATATTTTTATTATTATCATTATCATCATGAGCTACATGATTCGACTCCCTCTGGGCCATCATCGTGTAGAAGACAGACACAAGCGATGTACGACTAGAATAGTATTTGGGTTCGAGCCCTTCCGCGCCCGATGCACCTAGGCCATAAAACAGCCCCTTTGTGCCCAAGCGATGTATGAAACATTTGCATGTATCGTCATTAGGAAAAGTAGCTTGTGTGCGTGTGTGTATAAACCATCATAGCAAATTAAATATATACAATGTGAATAACAGTTAAAACTTAAAGAATTAAATTATTATTAACAAAAGTGTGTTCATTGTCAACAAGTAAAGTTTCAGTATAGTATAAAATGTGCATTCAAATGTACACTGCAGTTCTTCAGCCCGAGTGTATGAATGCAGTAGCGTTAATTCTGAGGTGTATGTGGGCTAAATGAATGCAATGTACTGGCTGCAGTTGGTCGACCATGAGTCACAGACGATAAAGAAGCGCTGGGTTGATAAGGATGGGATTAAGGCACACTCGTAAATAAACACATTACATTGCGATAGTGGTGACGGAAGCTGCTGCTGCTGCTGCTCCAGCTTCATACTCAGGCCATTTGGGGGTTCGCAGCTCGTTTCCTCCTGTTAGTATGATGCTGGCAGTAGGCTGTGACTATGACAGCGTTCCTCATGTATGGTTCCGCGAGAAATCTTGGAAAAGGTACATGAACATTTTAAAACATGGACAAAATTCCAAATATCCCTCGAATTATCCCAGGAATTTTTGCCCGGCAATGGGCAGTATTGGCTTAATCTCCTTGCGCTTCCTACTGTGGCGTTGAGAACTTCGCTGTTTTGTTATATTAACGCAGCGTTTATAGGCATTTACTGACAGTTTTTGAAAGAAGTCTTCACTAAGTGCTAGAATGAATGTATAATAAAATTAATTATGTACTATTTATACACAAGGCTACACGTTTCGACCTATCAAAAAACTTACATTCTATGTATTTTATTAATGTAAACATATTGGGATCCCAATGTGCACACAGCACCAATGACTTAGTCTGCTATGTAGGCCTGAAGATGACCGACTGATGGGTCGAAACATGCAGCCTTATGTATAAATACATAAATAGATAGTGCTGACGTATATAATTAATTTTATTATACATTTACCGACAGGTTGTACCGAAACGTCGGTAAGTACCTATGAACGCCGCGTAACGACCGCGGTGAGCCGCGGAAGCCTAAAATCACGCCAACTGCCGCCTGGTTTTGTGGCCTGTAATTTTCGTAGACAAGGGTTTCAATGGATCTGAAAAATTATTTAATGGGCCCCCTCCGATGAAAGGTGGGGGAGACACTGAATGTTATTGTGGCGTATAGTGATGGGATGGCCGGTCATTAGCAAGTTGGAATTGATGTGAAAGGAGCTGTGAAGGTCCGGTTCAGACAGCTTCCTGTTGCCAGCGGATGTCCTTCTGTCTGGCAGACAGTTCATCGTCCTGATACAGGCAGTTCTGTGTCTGATAAGGTTACTGCTTTTTTCCTCGGTTTATTAATTTGTGTTGCTTTACGTTTCCAAGAGGAGAAGTCTGCAGTTTTGCTCTGGTTTTTATTTGAATTGCGAATGTAGTCGCGGAGAATTTTGGAATGGAAATATCACGAGAAAAATTCGAGACGGTCATTTGTAGGACAAGACCCAGAAAGATGTTTTGACCACACAAGCACTGAAGAAGTTTTGGAAGAGATTAAACTAGAACCAGCTGACCAGAAGCTAAGAAGATACAAATCAAATTGGCTGCGACATTGAACAAGAATGGACAACAGCAGGATGGCAAAAATAATGCTGAATTGTAGACCAGATGGACGAAGACGACTTGGAAGTCATTTGAAGAGATTATTAGACGAGGTCGCAACAGGTCCATCAGTTGTTTATTGGACCGTGCATCATTGTGATAACTGAAGAATAAAAAACCAACTACATGCCACTTATTATTTTATTGTACTTCTTATAGGCTCAACATGTTTCGGGCATTACTACGCCCATCATCAGGAGCTCGCGACTATGTTGTTGACTACCACATCGCGAGCTTCTGATGATGGGCATAGTAATGCCCGAAACATGTTGAGCCTATAAGAAGTACAATAAAATAATAAGTGGCATCTAGTTGTTTTTTTATTCTTCAGGTCTATCAAGGACTAACTCATGATGTGACGGTGATGATGTATGTAGTACAGCAAGACGTAACGGATTAGCATCGAGCATTAGGATGACTGTGAAGCCGTGTCGTCTGGTAGATAGGCACATCCGTGTTCACGGTTCTGTCATTCTCAAGAGCGGGGCGATGCTGGTAACGTTTTCAGCATACACGCAGAAATCGTCCGGTCCGGATCTGAGGCCACCTATTCAAACTGTACCGGGGGATCTTTCCCCCTGGAGGTGGGGCTAAAGCGGCCGGGACGTGAAGCTGACCGCTCACGTCTAGTGTCGAGGTTAAGAATGCATGAATCCATATTTCCTCTGCCGTAGGTCCCAGTTCAAAAGTAATCGTATATTGGCAGAAGTGGTGTGGGTTGGTATGGCGCGCGACTGATTTGTGTCTGAGTCAGCATTTTCCATTTTTGAACCCTTTGAATCATGCAGTACCAAGAAGTGGGGGCGGATCAGTTTGTACTTCACAAAAGACACAAGTCTCGTTACAAAGACGAAGTAGCCAATGCTGTTCAGTGGAATACACGTCGTTTGTTGTTAGAGTACATTAATAAACTAGGTCGTGCACCGGATACAGAGCTGCTTAATACCACAGTGAGTTACACATGTCATTACAGCTGTGATACAGAGGGCGGCTTGTAACTTTTGAATGATGCCTGAGCTTTCGGTCAGGCAGCCCTGTGCAGATGAACAGTAGGTGACCCCGTCGTTACCTTTCTCGCAGAGGGTAATGTGGCAACACAACTGGCGCCACGTAAGGCCATATGGTACAGTTGTTTTCGTAAAAGGACGTCCAGCCAGTCAGTGCTGGTTCGTAACCCGGTGGTCACTGCATGTACCACTTGGTTTTACATTCAGCAATTCTGCGTTCTGCCCACACAGTGTATTTATGTGTTTTGTGTGGATCTGAGAACAAACAGCGATTATTTCCTTATACAGCTTTAACTGACTGGTTTTTATAACCGAGACGGAGTGTGTTTACTGTGCGGTACGAGCTGAATATTTGTATGTAATTGGGGTTGCTGTTGGTTCATAAAGGTTTAAATGATACAAAAGCAAATGTACCTGAGCCATAAACGCCGCTATTCAGAGGGGTCACCAGCTTCTTGGAGGTAAGCCGCTCAAGAATCTAATAGTCGCCCAGCTGTTCAAGATGTCTCCAGCCAAATACCAAACCGGGGTTCATCGCCGTGTTCACATAAGCTCCGCTGTGGTCTTGTATGGGGCTTCATGAATCCACACATCAAACGCTTCTGGACCAAGTGTTCAACATGCCTTTTAATATTATTCTCCTGTCGAGTCCTAGGTCTTCCAAGTGGCCTTTTCCCTTAATTTTGCTGAGTATTCATTTCGTACGTCTCGCATCCATGCTGCATGCCTATCTCGCCTTTGAGTTCATCACCGTAATATGTACTGCGGGCTGTATAAACGAAGTTAAAGAGGCCGGAACCTGAAACTTGCCACTAGCCTATATCTGGGTCCGAGGTATAGAATGCGTGGAGCTTCCCCACGTGTAATCAAGCTTACATTGCGCGGTGCCTAGGCGAAGGGGAAGCTGTGGTTTGTGCACGGAGGGCGGTGACCTCAATGGCGAATGTTGCAGACTGTTTGGTCACACACCGGCGCCAGCCTGATGACAATGCACAACAGATGCTCCGAGGTTGTCACGGTTTTGGTACAGTAGTGTCGTATCTGTCAGACAGTAGCCCGTCCTACACCCAGAGACCGTTGTCTTTGTCTTAGGATTCCACAAATTGTATGTACACTAGAATATTAATAAAATCCAAGTAGATGTAACAGTTTGCAGTCTGGTTTATTTTACTGCAAGATCACTATACATGTTTCGGGTGTCCACCGCACCCATCATCAGGAGTACTAAAAACTGTAACCGCAGCTTCCGGTACAGGTCATAATATCGGTACAGCTACTTCCCTCCAACGTGGCCAGGTGCCGGCCCACGTGGCTACATATTCAGTGGATTCCGCGGCTGTTTCCCGGAGATAAAGCGGTCGGGGCGTGACGTTGACCATCCATCTCGCGGGGAGGTTAGGAATGAGTGGATCTAAATCTCCAATAATCTGTATGCCTTTAGAGCACGGACAGGGACATGTTTAGCAAAGTTAACCTAACTTACGTTCTTCCTTCATTTGACAACAATCAAAAGAATTGTTAGGTATTGTGTGTGGTTTGTTGTTGTGTGTATACTGCGTAGCTTGATGTTTGTTTCTGCTCCTAGCATCTGTTTGTCTCTGATTAGCGTGCAGATTACTGTATGTTTAACTGAACAGTGATGTACGCCCATGCAGGACGTGGGCAGATCACTTCCGTCGGTCTGTGCCCTGTTATCAGTGACCAAATCGTTTTTAGGCGCGTACACAAAATTGAGAAAAGCGACTACTAGCTAACTTCGTTGTGTCTGTCAGCGCGTGTCTCTGCATGGTATAACTTGGCTGGCACTGGGCGGATATTCATGATATTTGATATTTGAGTAGTTTTTGAGAATCTGTCGAGAAAATTCAAGTTTGACTAAAATCTGATAAGAATAACGGGTACTTTACATGGAGACGTGCGGACATTTATGACTATATCTCGCCCATTTCTTTTTAGAGTGGGAAATGGTTCCAACAAAAGTTGTAAATAAAATCAAAACACATGTTTTATGTTCAGTAACTCCACTCCCTCCCCATCCTACATATATCTGGGATCAACTGTAAATAGTGATAACTCAAAGAAGAAGAGATCCAGTGTAGAATAACACTTGGAAGTAAAGCGTATTATACAAACCAGTTTCTCTTTAAAAGTAGATTGGGCTCCAAGAAATCAAAATTGAAACTGTACTGGAGTAATATAAGACCAACAGTAACATGTGGCTGTGAAGTGTGGGTCTTGAAAGGAACCATAAAAAAAAAAGTTAATGGTATTTGAAAGGAAAGTGTTAGGAAAGATCTTTGGTCCTACAAAAGACAGAAATGGTACATGGAGAATCAAAACAAACGATGAATTAATAAGACATAAGAATATAACAAATCACATAAAAGCACAACGATTAAGCTGGTTTGGCCATTTACATCGAATTCCGGAAGGGAGAGAATGGTGAAAAAGAAGTATATAAGTGGAAACCGATGTCAATACGACCACAAGGGTGACCAAAGAACAGAAGGGAAGATGACATAAGAAATTGGAAATAAAGAATCGGATTAGCTGCATCCAGGATCGTAACAAGTGGAAATTATATGTTGAAAAGGCCAAAACATCCAAAGGTTGAAGTTGTAGCGCCTAAATAAGATCAAGAACTCCCCGGCCCCCTTCGAAAATCGTGCTGTTTATGAGGTAATGTGGGGAAATATTGGTAGAGCCGGACAGGCGACAGAAAGTATGCGAGAATACAGACACTCATACTATTTAATGTTTATTGCTTATTCACGGCTGCAGTGGTGACGGGAACGCGTGACGATGTTACGTCGGACGTAAATCTCCTGTCTTGTTGGGATTTGTGTGAAATGCGACCAATGGTTTGTTTACAGAAACTGTCGAACAGGTATGAGTTTCGTGCTAATTCGTTCAGTAACAGTCGTTCTCTGCTTAAGGCCAAAATTAATTTCTGCTTTTAATTAGGTGCAAGTTGTGTATATCTGTCTGTTCAATCTTCATAGGCAGGTAGGTACTTACCTACCTGCCTATGAAGATGGAACAGAGTGTACCGAAACGTCGGCATATAAAATTCAGACGCCGGGGAATTACCCAGAAGAAAGCATACAACATTCAGAACACGGTGAAAGTTTGAAATCATGAAATCAAGAATATTTAAATGAAATTTTAAAATACGTCTGCGGCCCTGTTGGGGGGTGGGGTGTAGCCCCCCCAGACCCTCCTCATGATGGACTCCACTTTGAAGAATCCTCGCTATATTACTTAAGTGTGACGTTTCGAAAGCAACTTCGGTGCATACTGCATCACGGTGTGCACTGTTAGCAACGTGCATGTAGCACTGTGTTGTGTGTTCATATTGTGTGGCCTTGTGCGCTGTGATATTCTGCAGTGTGATAGTTACGTACAGACGTTTCGGACCCTGAATCCGGTTCCTTTAAAACGTCGGTAAATTCATACCAGATACATCCCAGAAGACAGTAGTCTCCATATTGCTAGACCCACCCGTCACTCGTGCTCAGGTGACCGCGCCTCATGTGCCTGCTGTACAGTGTTGGCCCGCACGCACTGCCACGCAGTGTGACCTCGCACGCACGTCTCTCGGGGCACTGACCTACAAAGTATGCCAAAATGTTCTTCTCTGAGGTCACGTCTGGAAACCTTTCTTGTTTGTCTGATGGCAGACTTTAAACATCTGCGAGTGAAAGGTAAGTTTCTCCCCGTGATTAGTTAACCACAACGCCGTTATGGTTTGTAATGTTTGTGGAGGTATGACGCCACGCATTAATTCAACACACACCAACAAATGCACACATATAGTGTTTAATTATCTAAAATTTACATTAAAACACTTAAAACGCTCCTACATGTTTCGATCATACGATTTTCCTCAGAAAGCATACTTTGTTCCTTGCTAAAGTTACAGTTTAAAACACTCAGTGATTTACATAATTATATTAACGTTTTGGCGCCGGAATTATTTTTTTAAATTTTAGCACACCCTGTATATAAAATGGAATAATACAGGAACCAAATACGTTAGAATTATGAAACAAACTGCATTTTGAAGAGAAAAAAACGGAGAGTATATACCATGTTTAAAATATTCGGTATCTGTATTTGTTGAATAAATATATAAAATGCAACTTTGGAGGTTAGCGGTGCGGTACGTCAACTATAGTTGACGTTAGGCGCCTAAAGGCTAATTTGGTGCTGTGGCAGGATGTCGAGTGTTATGTGGGAGTCGTACGCTGTTCAGTTGAGCCCGGCTGTGGCTGTACTTCTTGTGCCGTGTAGTCTCGCGCTATACGGCTGTACAGGCGGTAGAGGTGTGGACTGTAGTAGCAGAGGGGCGCCGATGTAAGAGTCTGCAGTTTTCGTCCCATCGCTGATTTTATTTACCGAATGGGGCCTAAGCAGGCTAATTGCGTGTTGCGTACGGATGAACGTGATGATGTGTGTCATGAAGGCACGTCGGAAAAGTTGCATTATCCGTTCTTAACCCCGGTACTGGATGGTACTACTTGGCAGTCAGTGGTCACCTTCAGGCCCGTGACGCTTTACCCCCTTGTTCGCCAGACATGAGTATTCGGGGTCCGTAGGTGATCTGGGCAGAATAATCCGCATTGGATCGAGCAACGTGTGCTGGGTCATCCACCATGTAGCTCAGTCACTGTTGTGAGCTATCTCGTCTCAGTTTTACGTAGAGGGTGGATATGAAAAAGTAGACTTGTTTGCCAGGTGAAGTCCGGTGCCCTGTGCTAGGTAAGTTGGAAGTAACGACAGGTACACAAACCGTCTTTATTTCTTCATGCTGATGTGCAATACGAATGTGGCGTGTTTTAGGAACTCCGTATCTGAAAGATTCCAAGTAGCGTAGTCGGTATAGCGACTTGCCACAGCCTGGACGGCCCGGAGTTCGAATCGCGGTAGGGACAGAAGTTTTTCTGTTCTTCAGAGCGTCGATACCGTCTGTGGGACTCACCCAGCCTCCCATTCAATTTTCGGTGCTGTAGAATAAAAGGGTGGAAGTATTTTTTTTATCCAATGGTCCGCAATTTCCCGAAGATCGCTACTTTTGAACATTTCCCAGACCTCGCCCATTTGTCCTTTTGATAAGAGTAACATGTAGATGAAGATGAGTGTGGAATGTTGGTGGAATGATACTGACAGGGGAGAACAGATTGTGGACTAAAGCTAACCTGAATTTCATGTAAGTACTCAGTCCGTGCCGCGCAGTAAACACTCTCCGTCTCGGGTATAAAAAACCAGTCAGTTAATGCTGTATGGTGAAATCATCGCTGTTTGTTCTCAGATCCACACAAAGCATATAAATAGTGTGTGGGCAGAACGTAGAATTGCTTAATGTTAAACCTGGTGGGACATATAGTGACCACAGGTGTTTAAAGGTTGATAAAGGCCCCCCCCCCCACACACACACACACCGCATATTTGTTTGTGCCCATACCGGCCATTAGGACGTAATTTTACCGTAATTTACTTTGCCTGTGTGCTATCTGTGTTCAGCTTTCTATGTCACTTGTTCCTCTTAGCACCTCTCTTATTGATAATCTCTTAGACTGCGGTTTTTTTTAATTAAGTAATGTTTAACGGGTTTCTAATAGACTGGGGATGCGTTGAAGAGTTCACTGAACTTTCTCACTTCCTGACCCCTGACCTGTCACTCGTTTGTTTGGAAATACCTTCTGTTTGTGCCTTAAAAATTTATAGAAGAATGTCGGTTGGTTAGTAGCCAACATAAACAAATGGATTGTGCAGAGTAGAAAGTTTCTCGTGTTGAGCACGGGAACGGAGAGAAGTCTTCACGTCTGTGTCCCAAGTGAGAGGGAGAGTGTGACTTCGTTGCACAATAGCCGAATGGGTTGGTGTTGCGGCAACACTGTGCAGTTGTGTTTTTGTAGGTATCGGGTTCGAATCCCGGACGAACACCGGCTATCCTGGCTTCTGCTTACAGGTAGATCCTAAACAAAATCCGGGATAGTGTGTCAGCTACGTCGCGATCGCCTTCTTCCCATTCCCTTTCGACTAATCCTTAATGATTCAGCGTGCCATGCTACGCATTGTAGTTTCAGTACAGTGACTGACCACGGTACCTGTCGCGGTATGTCCCGGGTGATACAGGCGTTGTGTGGCATGACCCTGCAGCGCTTGGAGACGGGATAAAAAGGACACTTGTATTTGGTAATCCCGAAAGGACGAAATAAAAGAAATGGTGACATTGAGACTGTTGCAAGACGGTAAACGTATGGGTGGCGGGAACCGTAAATAATAATAATAATAATATCGTTCTGCACTTGTGTGCGAGGAGAACGTTTGGACCTAAGTGCTAGACAGGGAGACGTTGCCGGAGAGAACTATCATAACGAGGGGGTTAACCTAACAAAGTGTAATATCAAGGTCGAGATTGGCGGGGATGCAGCACGCATGATACGGCGAAGTTAAAGGGAAGGTCTAGGCTTGGGTAGGAAGCTCGTATTGGAATGTACGTGAAAGGAACACTATGTTGATCGGATTGGGGATAAGGGAAAGTGACCTTTGTGAACGCATGTGCCGATTATCTGGAAATCGGGGAACTTCGTCCTTCTGGAACTCTCAGGAACCGTCCAAGCCTGTACAAGGATTGCTGTACAAATACATTCGTACTTCGTTGGGAATCCTGTTGCCTAGCTAACACATGTCTGTTCGACGTTCAGGTGACCGTGCATCGTGATAAATTCTTATAATAAAACAAACTAGATGCACTAATTTCTCAAATGTATTTTTGGAATATAATTCTACATGTTTCGGACAGTTCCTCTCTCCATCTTCAGGAGTTTTTCACTGTACACACAGCAGTGGTATATGTCATACAGGTTTGCTGACAGCTTGCGAGCAGGATCAGGATGGAGCTTCCGAGCAGGATTAGGATGGAAATAGTTCCATCCTGATCCTATAGGCAAGCGGTCAGCAAACCTGTATGACATATACCACTGCTGTGTGTATAGTGAAAAAGTGAAGGTGGACAGAGGAACTGTCCGAAACATGTAGAGTTTTATTCCAAAGATAAATTTGAGAAATTAGTGCATCTGGTTGGTTTTATTATAAGAACACGCATGTTCGCTTCTATAAGAACTTCGCATCATAATGTTTTTTTTTAAACCTTAGGACCAGGCTCAAGTCCGAATTATGTTTAAGACCCAGTCCGTACCGCGCAGTAAGCACACTCCGTCTCGGCTATAAAAAACCAGCCTGTTAACGGTGTGTAAGGAAATAATCGCTGTTTGTTCTCAGATCCACACAAAACACATAAATACACTGTGTGGGCAGAACGTGGAATTGGTGAACGTTAAACTGGCGGTACTTGAAGTAACCACTGGTTTGTGAAGGGTAGACTTTTTGAAGGAAGTGTCCGGTTCGTCGGTTCGTTAGCTATGGCGGAACGTGGAATGATCAGGGCTTGAGATTTCTCCTCTTCATGTGCCCCAGTCTTTGCTGCATGCTGATAAAACTGCAGATAAAACGGTGTAAAGTTGTCGCAGTTTGTGTGTTATCTGTAGTACGATGCACGTGACTGCGAGGAACATGCCTCTCCTCGGTTGTGAAATGTGTAACAATAGGAGAATGGTCACTGAACGGCAGAGACGAGCTGGAATGCGGGCCGATTCGAATCACGTGTTGCCACAGAACAAACTTACATTGGAAAGTGGGGATTGAAGTCTGGACTGCTTACGAAACGAGTTATCGCTGGGAAATTTTAGCTCAGAGATAAATCGCAGAGGGCATTTTGTGACCTCCAACTGCGTTTTAAAACGGTTAATTACTGAAGAGACAAGTAGCTACATGTTTCGGCCCGGGAGTGCCATCGTCAAGGTTTATGTAAAGAGATAAAAAAGAGGTAAAACAATTAAAAATTCGAGGTGAAGGCCGCCACGCACGCCCCGTTTTGATCTCTGACTTGCCTGTGCAATTTCAAAACGGAAAGTCAGATGGACATTGTCCCTGTGCCGTCTTAGGCTTGGCTTGAAGGAAATCTGTCGGAGACTGATTTTTTCTGTGCGTGTACAGGAAAGTCAGCGAGCAGGTGTGAGCGTGTGGTGTTTCTACGGCAGTGTTTTTCAGCCTTTGTGAGACCACGGCCCGGTAAATTCTTTTTTCATAAGACGAGGGCCCGGTCCCAACAAATTTACTCGTAAATACCTTTCCATTTTTTTTAAGTTCATACATTAAACTAACATAAGTATT
>Ga0131853_10019977_pt1 | contig 12185 bp, 6 predicted proteins | sample TergutLab28metaG_FD_92764 | JGI IMG/M metagenome (GOLD analysis project Ga0131853, IMG submission 92764) | Labiotermes labralis P1 segment gut microbial communities from Petit-Saut dam, French Guiana - Lab288 P1 (version 2) (version 2) | ecosystem: Host-associated > Arthropoda: Insects >...
GGGCGCGCGGCGGGCGGTCCGCGCGACTCCAACGGCCCCGGTGGCCCTAGCCGTTCGGGCAGACGGGGTTCACGCCGGTGCCGTCGACTCCCGGGGCATGAGCTGGCAGTCGATCTGGTGGATGCCCGGGGCGACGTCCTCGTCGATGGCCTTGAGCAGCAACTGCGCGGCGGTGCGCCCGATGTCGTTCAAGCTGAGGTCCACGGACGACAGTTGGGGCCGGCTCGCCTCGACCATCACGTCCCAGTTGTCGAAGCCGACGACCCCGATGTCCTGCGGGACGCGCACCTCGTGCTCGCGCAGCACTTCCAGCACCCCGCGGGCGATCTGGTCGCTGCCGCACACGATGCCGTCGAACTCCACTCCCGAGCGCAGCAGTTGGGTTGCCGCCTGCCGCCCCCAGCCTTCGGTCCAGTGGCCGATCAGCGGCTCGTGGACCAGCTCGCCGCCGGCCGCCGCGAGCACCTCCCGCGTGCCGGCCAGGCGGACCTTGGTGGCGGCGTCCCTGCCGGGGCCGGAGATGAACGCCAGCCGCCGCCGCTTGGTGGCGATGAGGTGCCGTGCGGCCGTGCGGGCCCCCTCGGCGTCGTCCGGGACGACGGAGATGTCGCTGTCCCGGGTCGACCACTCCAGCGCGTAGACCACCGGGGTGGCGACGTCGGCGCCGAGCGGTTCACGCGGCGAGGCGCCGCTGCCGACGACGAGGATGCCGTCCACGCGCCGCCGGACGAGGGACTCCGTGAAGTACAGCTCGCGGATCGGGTCCCCCCGCCCGTCGCAGAGGACCATCGCGATCTCGCGCTCCGCCAGCGCCTCGATGACGCCCAGCAGCACCGGCACCGTCAGGCGGCCGAAGGTGTCACCGGTGATCACCCCCACCATGTCGGTCCGGCCCGTGAAGAGGCTGGTGGCCAGCTGGTTGCTCTGGTAGTTGAGGGCCTCGGCCGCCTGGAGCACCCGCTGGCGGGTCTCGTGGCGTACCGCGCCCTTGCCGGAGAGGGCCTTGGAGACGGTGCTGATCGACACGCCGGCCCGCTGGGCGACGTCCTTGACGGTCGCCTTGTGCGGGCGCCGGGTTGGCTTTTTTTCCTCGCTCACGGTGGCAACTGTACTCGAATAAGGAAAACTTTTCCTTGTTACGGTACGCACCGGTCGGGCCCCTGTGTGGTGACCGACTGTGGTGGTCCCTTTGCCAACCAGGAGTTGTACCAGGGGTTTTGTCGCCAAGGGGCGGGTAACGGACGGGCCCAGGACGGCTGGAGAGATCCGCGACCAAGTCATTGCCAGCAGGTTTCGGGTGGGTTATGTTCAGAAACGGAAAGCCGTTGCCACCGCTCCCGCGGCTCTCTGCGTCTTCTCCCTCTTCCCCCTCTTCTCCTCTCTTCCCCCCGCGCCTTCCCCTCGTCTTGCCCCTCGCTCTCCCTCCCCTTCCCGCCGGCCCCGCAGCGGCCGTCCGGCGCTGCCGCCGTGCGAGCACCTACTCACCACGAGGTTGGTCATGAAGCGACACCTGACAACGGCACTCAGACTCACCGCTGCGACCGTCGTCGCCGTCCTGGCGGCGGCCGGGTGCGGCTCGGGCTCGGGCGGCGGCTCCGTCGATCCCGGCTCGGTCAAGGCCGAGGACACCGGAGCGACGCTCAAGCTCTGGGTCCGCCCGGGCAACGAGAGCGTGACGGACGCGGTCGTGAAGGCGTACAACAGCAGCCACAAGAACCAGGTCGAGATCACCCATGTGCCGGCCGACCAGTACATGACCAAGTTCGCGGCCGCGGCCCAGTCGGGATCCCTGCCCGACATCCTGGCCACCGACGTGGTCTACATGCCGCAGGTGGTGCGTACGGGCGCGGTCCTCGACCTCACCTCGCTGCTGGCCGCCGACGGGGCGGCGGGCCACCTCTCGCCCGCGCACACCGAGGCGTCCACCGAGGGCGGCAAGGTCTACGGCGTGCCCTACGTCGCGGACACCTCCCTCTACCTCTACAACAAGACGCTGTTCAAGCAGGCCGGACTCGACCCGGACAAGCCGCCCACGACCTGGAGCGGGCTGATCGCGGCGGCCGACGCGATCACCGCGCTGGGCCACGGGAACAAGGGGTTCTACCTCTCCGGCAACGCGCCGAGCACCCTGGCCTACGACTTCACACCGCTCATCTGGGCCCAACGGGGTAATGTCGTGTCGTCGAGTGAATCGTTTCAATTCGACAACGCGCCCACCAGGAACGCGCTGACGTTCCTCCAGACGCTCTACCGGCACGGCGACATCCCGGAGACCGCCAAGACCGACACCGGGGACGGCTTCTTCTCCGTCTTCGCCTCGGGCAAGATCGGCATCGACTTCGCCGGGGGCAACGGCGTCAACACCGCGGCCATCGACGCCAAGTCGAAGGGCTTCACGTTCGGGCTCGCGCCGATCCCCGGGCCCAAGAGCGGGGAGATCGGCACCTTCTCCGGCGGTGACGTCGCGTCCATCGCGGCCTCGTCGAAGCACGTCGATCAGGCATGGGACTTCCTCGACTGGCTGGTGTCGAAGCAGACCCAGCAGGACGTCTACCTCAAGCTGCCCGCCCTGCCGGTGCGCACCGATGTCCAGGTGCCCGGCTCGCTCGGCGAGCAGTTCGCCGTGCCCGCCTCGCTCGTCCCGCACGGAAGGGTCGTGGCGTCGCCCGCGTACAACAACGTCGTCGCCGACCCGCAGGGGCCCTGGCTCACGATGATCCGCTCCGTGGTCTTCGACGGGGCCGACCCGGCAGCCGCGACCAGGAAAGCCCAGTCCGCGGCCGACGCGGCCAGCGGCAACTGACGGTCCACCAGCCAGGAAGGCCGCCGGCCCCCGGGTCCGGCCCGCCCCACCGTATGGGAGATCCCCGCCATGTCCACCACCGTCACCGGGCCGCGCCCCCTGCGGCAACCCGATTCCCCGCCGGGACCACGGCGCGGCTCGCCCTCCGCGCGCCGGCGCCGCGACAACCTCCAGGGCTGGGTGCTGGCCGCACCGAGCGCCGCCCTCATCGGCGTCTTCTTCGTGCTGCCCTTCGGTCTCATGCTCTGGATGTCGTTTTTCCACTGGCCGGCGTTCGGGCTGCACACCCCGGCCGGACTCTCCAACTACCGCCAGACGCTGTCGTCGGCGCAGTTCTGGCACGCCGTCCGGTTCACCGTCGAGTACACCCTGATCACCTCGGTCGTCGGCATCGCGCTGTCGCTGGCCCTGGCCCTGCTGGTGCGGCCGAAGTTCCGCGGGCGGACCGCGGTGCGGGCCCTGCTGTTCGCACCGGTCACCATCGGCTTCGCGCCGGCGGGCCTGCTGTGGCTGTCGATGACGAACGCCCGCACCGGGATCCTTCCCTATCTGGCCCAGCAGGTGGGCCTGTCGGGGAGCACCTCCGACTGGTACGCGCGTCCGTCGACGACGCTGGCCGTGGTGGTCGCCATGACCGTCTGGAAGACGGTCGGCCTGGCGATGCTGGTGCTGCTGATGGGCATGGACTCGATCCCCGACGAGATCTACGAAGCCGCCCGGCTGGACGGCGCGGGCCCGGCACGCATCCTGGTCGACGTCACGCTGCCGCTGATCAGGAAGCCGCTCTCGCTGGTCGTGCTGCTCACCGTCAGCACCACCTTCCTCGGCTTCGACCAGTTCTACACGATGACCAAGGGCGGCCCCGACGGATCGACCCTGACGGTCGTCTACTACCTCTACAAGGCCGCCTTCCTCAGCTTCCAGCGCGGCTACGCCGCGGCGGTGGCCGTGGTGGTGGTCGCGGTCATGGCCGGGATCTCCGTGATCCAGGTGCGGCTGCAGCGCGGAAAGGTCTGACGGCGATGGTCATGCCCACCCTTGCGCGCCCCCGCCGGTCCGCGCGTCCGGCCCGCGAGCGCGGTCGCAGCCCGGTCCGTGTCGTCGTGGCCGCCCTGGCCGCCCTGGTCTTCGCGTTCCCGATCGTCTGGACGACCGTCGGCGGGTTCAAGCCCGCGGCGCAGGCGAACGCCTGGCCGCCCGTGTGGTGGCCGTCGCACCTGGGACTCGGGAACTTCGCCAAGCTGGACAGCTCGGGTACCTCGCTGAGCGCGTACGTCCTCAACTCCCTGGCGGTCACGCTGATGACGGTGGTCCTCACCACCGTGGTCGCGGTGATGGCGGGCTACGCGTTCGCCCGCTTCCGGTTCCGGGGCAAGAAGGTGCTGTTCGGCATCACCATCGGCATGCTGCTGGTGCCGTATCCGGCCTTGCTGGTCTCGCTGTTCACCGTCATGACCTGGCTCGGGCTGACCAACTCGCTGCTGGGCCTGGCGCTGGTCTACTCGACGTTCCAGATGCCGTTCGCGGTCTACATGATGCGCAACTCCTTCGACAGCGTTCCCGAGGAGATCGGCGACGCGGTCGAACTCGACGGGTGCTCCAAGCTCAGCGCACTGCCCCGGGTCATGCTGCCACTGGTCAGGCCGGGGGTCGTGACCGTCGCGCTCTTCGCGTTCCTGGCCGGCTGGAACGAGTTCCTCGCGGCCCTCGTGCTGCTGAACGACAACGCGAGCTTCACGCTGCCGGTGGCCCTGGTCAACGCCCAGAACGGCCCGCTGAACACCGTCGACTGGGGCGCGCTGCAGGCCGGAATCACCGTCACGATGCTCCCGTGCGTGGTGCTGTTCATGCTCCTGCAGCGCTACTACGTCTCCGGGCTGATGGCCGGGACCGGGAAGTGAGCCCGGCCGCAACGCGCGCGACCGCGCGGCCCGCAGCCGGGTGTGAGCGCTCACACCCGCGCCCGGGCGCCTTCCCCACCCCACCTGACCGCCGTGCCCCAGACGAGATACGGGAATCCATGTCCACTCAGTCCGCCGAGTACCCCATCGACCGCATCGCCACCCCCCACCGCGACGAACGGCTGGTCATCGCGCCGTCGTTCACCGCCGGCCGGTTCGACAGCCACGCCGTGGACTGCCCGTTCGTCTTCTCGCACCACGGGCGGCAGGGGATGACGTACGTCGGCTGGGACGGCATCGGATACCAGACCGGGCTGGCGTGGAACGACGCCGGCCAGGGGTGGTCCGAGGGCCGGGTCGTCCTCGCCCGCGACGCGTCGGACCCCCTTCGCCGCTACAACGCCGCACTGACGTCGATCGTCCGGGACAACGACCTGTGGTCGGCCGGGGAGTTGACGGCCGTCGACGGCTGGTACCACGGCACCTTCCATGCCTACCCGGCCGCCGGCTACGAGGCGGGACCCGCCTCGATCGGGTTCGTCCGCAGCCGCGACCTGGAGCACTGGGAACAGGTCGGCTCGGTGCTGCGCCCGCAGGACGGGGCGGCGTGGGAACGCGGCGGCCTGTACAAGTCCTGGCTGCTGCGGCACGAGGGGGTCTTCTACACCTTCTACAACGCCAAGCAGCGTGACGTGTGGCCGTGGATCGAGCAGACCGGTCTCGCCGTCTCCCGGGACCTGGTCCACTGGACGCGCTGCGACACCAACCCCGTCCTGGGCGTGGGCGGTCCCGGGGAGTTCGACGAGCGCTTCGCCTCGGACCCCTGCGTGCTGCGAGACGGCGACTTCTGGGTGATGTTCTACTTCGGCCTCGCGGAGGACGGGCACGCGCGCGAGGGCTTCGCCACCTCCCGGGACCTGCGGACCTGGGTCAAGTCCCGGGAAATCCTGCTGGACGTGGGCCCGGTGGGCTCGATCGACTCCCTGCACACCCACAAGCCGGCCGTCATGAGCTGGAACGGGCGGCTGGAGCACTACTACTGCGCCGTCACGCCCAGCGAACCCTTCGAGCTGTCCGGCCACACCTTGCGCGAGACACGCGGGATCACCCGCGCCACCAGCGCCGGCCTCCCGCCGGCCGCCCACCCCGCGGCCGGCTGATCCCCGCTCAGGCCGCCCCCGTACCCCCGCACAGACGAGGAGTTCCCATGAAGAGGACCAGCAGACCGCGCAGATCCGGGAGAACCGCGCGAAGGGCCAGGACCGGAGCCGGCGGCAGCATCGCCCTGGTGCTCGCCCTGCTCGTCGGCTCCCTGCTGACCGGAGTGCTGAGCCTGCCGCAGACCGCCGCCGCGGCCCAACCCGCGGTCATGGTCGACACAACCGCCAGGACCGTCACGATGACCGACGGCGCGTTCCGCATGGTGTACGGCTACGGCGGCAGGTCGGTCGTCACGTCGTTCACCATGGGCGCCACGGAACTGCTCGGCGCCGGCATCTTCAGCGCCGTCCAACTCGACGCGGACGGCTCCCGGTTGAGCAGCACCTCGCTGGCCGCCGACCCCTCGGTGACGGTGCACGGCAACTCCGTCACCGCAACCTTCTCCATGGGCGACGACCGCCTGTCCGTGGACGAGACCTGGGTGTTCCGCCTGACCGGGGCCGGCATCCAGCTCAGCTCCAGCCGCGCGTACGACTGGCACGACACCTCCGACCGCACGATCCGGCACGACGGGCAGCTCACGTTCGGCTGGGCGCGGGTGTGGGACAACATCCGCCGGCCCCAGGACGGCGGCAACATCCCGCTCGGCAACGCCTACACCGGTCAGAACGCGTTCTTCCTGTCGCAGAACCAGGACCGGTACGGCGTCGAAGAGGCCGGCTTCACCATGCTGCGCAACGCCTCACGGCAGGCGCTGAGCGTCACGGCCACGGCCAACCGCAGTACCGCCACCGAGTTCTCCTACACCGGCGACGGCAACACCTACCAGGAGACGGAGCTCAGCAGCGCCCCCGACTGGAGCTACACCGCGGGAAGCGCCGCGAGCGGCCTGGTCTACGGCGGCCACAGCTCCAACGGCACCGGCGCCTACATCTTCGCGCCCGTGGCCACCACCCAGGCGCAGCGCGACACGATCACCTACACCTTCGCGCCGGACGACTACGCCCGGTACTACTCCCTGGGCGGCACGATCAGCGGCGTCACCGACACGGCCGCCCTGTCCTCGCTGCTCGACGACTACGGCCGCTCCGGCGTGATCGACAAGAACTACGGCATGTCGACCGTCGGGCTGCGCTACCCGGGCGTCGGGCCCTACGACATGGTGTACGCCGACCGGACCGTGCTCGGCTACTTCGACCCGGCGATGACCGCCTCCCAGAAGCGGCTGCTGACGTACTTCCGCGACACCGCCCAGGCCGCCAACGGCCACATGAACGGCCGTACTTACCACCTCGACCACCCGTGGGGCGACGGCAGCCTGTACGACGCCGACCCCTCGTACGCCTCGGCCGTCGCCGACATGTACCAGTACGCGCCCGACCGGGCCTGGCTGGCGTCGATGCGCACCTCTGTCGAGGACGCGCTGGCGTTCATGACCGGCCACCAGTACGACCCCGCGGACGGCCTCTTCCACAACGACCTGACCAGCAGCACGTCGCACAAGGGCATCCGGGAGTGGAACGACGCCCAGTACGTCGCGTACGAGAGCGGCTACGTCAACGAGCTGATGTACCAGGCCCTCGTCCAGTGGTCGGGGCTGGAGACCGACGTCTTCCACGACGCCCGGCAGGGGAGCGCGTACGCGGCCCTCGCCGCGAAGCTGAAGGCGCAGTTCAACAAGGACGACACCGACGGCGGCCTGTGGGACCCGGGCACCGGGATGTTCGCGTACTGGCGCAACGCCGACGGGACCGTGCAGGGCAAGGTCCAGCAGACACAGATCAACCTGCGGGCGATCTCCTTCGGCATGGTCGACCTCGCACGGGGCCGGCAGATCCTCGACGGGATCGACAGTGCCATGAGCCGCTACCACCTGAGCCTGCTCCCGGAGAACTTCATCGCGCTCAACCGGGACACCGAGACCTCGCACTCCAACGGTTTCGAGACCGGCCTGGAGAACGGCGCCATCTACCCGATGATGACCGAGGAGTACATGCGGGCCGCCGCGGCGCTCGGCGAGCGGTCCCGTTCGCTCACCTATCTCAACAACACGCTCGACCGGTACACGAAGGACGGGTTCAACGGCTGGAGCAGGCTCACCTGGTTCCTCACCGCCCGGCCCGGCGGCCAGGAGGCGTGGTTCCCGGCGAACGCCAACGGCGCGGCCGGCCTGTACAGCGACGTGCTCGGCATCCAGCCGACCGCGACGGGCGTCACCGTCGCCCCGAACATCCCCGCCGCCATGGACGGCACCACCGTCACCAGGACCATCCACGACACGGACCGGCTGTCCGTCACCTACCACAGCGAGCTGAGCGAGACCGTCGACTACAGCGCACCCCAGCCGGTCACCCTCCAGTGGTCCGGGCAGGCCCCGAACACCGGCTACACCGTCACCGACAGCCGGGGCGGCACGCACCGGGTCACCTCCGACGACCTCGGCACCGTGCGCTACCGCTGCACCGGCACCGGCCCGCACACCGTCACCCTGGTGCGGGGCAACGCCGAAGGCTACGTCCTGACCACGCCGCCGGCCCCGACCGACCTCGCCGCGCACAGGAGCGTCACCGCCACCAGCAGCCTGGAGGACGGCAACTACGGCGCCGCGACGGCGGTCGACGCGCAGCCGTTCAGCGTCGCCGGCTCCTTCGGCTGGTCGAGCGACGCCGACCTCACCGAGAACCACACCGAGTCCCTCACCGTGGACCTCGGCGCGGCGCATCAGGTCGGCAGCGTCACGCTGTGGCCGAAGAACTTCGACCGCACCCTGATGGGCAACGACTTCCCGATCGACTTCACCATCGACGTCTCCACCGACGGCACGACCTGGACCACGGTGGCGCGCGAGAGCGACTACCCCAAACCGGTCGACGGCACCGAGCAGACCTTCCCCTTCAGCCCGCAGTCCGCGCGCTACGTGCGCGTGGAGGGGACGAACCTGCGGCACGACGAGAGCAGCCAGTACCGGATGCAGCTCGCGGAGGTCGAGGTGTTCGCCCCGTGACCCCGCCGTACGCATCCGAACAGAGAGGAACCGACATGACCGGACGCCAGCCCGACGCCCCCCGCGGCGAGGGCACCAGCCGCCGGCAGTTGCTGGTCCTGGGCGGTGGCACGCTCGGCGCCCTCGGCCTGGGCACGCTCGGCATCCCGCGCGCCGCCGCGGCCGAGCCGCAGGCCGCGCCGGCGGCGGCCCGCCGCGCGACACCGGTCAAGCTGCGCACGGCGGCGATGACCGATCCGCTCGGCATCGACGTGGCCCGGCCGACCCTGAGCTGGCAGCTGGGACTGCCCGACGGCGGCACCTCCACGGCCGAGCCGCTGCGGCAGCAGGCTTACCAGGTGCAGGTCGCCACCTCGAAGACGGCGTTCGACCACGGCCGCCCGGACCTGTGGGACAGCGGGCGCGTCAGCTCCGCACGGACGCTGGCGATCCCCTACGGCGGCGCACCGGTGCCCGCCCGCACCCGGGCGTACTGGCGGGTGCGGACCTGGGACTCCGAGAGCGGGGCGTCGGCGTGGAGCACCCCCGCCTGGTGGGAGACCGGTCTGCTCACCGAGAAGGACTGGTCCGCCCGGTGGATCGGCAACGCCGACTGGGAGCGCCCGTACGGGATCACGGCGCCGCTGACCGCGCCGCGGACCGCCCGGTACGTCCGGATCACCGTCAGCGACCTGGGCCGGCCGGCGTCGGCGATCGGCGACGCGCAGAACTGGAAGCCGCAGCTGCAGATCTCCGAGATCTCCGTGCAGGACTCCACCCGGCCCGGTGCGGACCTGGCCCTGGGGGCCGCGGTCACCGCCTCCGACAGCCTCACCGTTCCCGGCCAGTGGGCACCGGAACACCTCACCGACGGCAAGCTCACCTCGACCACGGCACCGTACGGCTACCAGAGCAGCGTCCGCGCGGACACCGACATCTCCGCCGACCCGGTCGTCCTCACCCTGGACCTCGGTGCACCGGAGAACTTCGACTCCGTGGTCGTCTACCAGCGGTGGGACGCGCCCAGCCAGTGGGGCATCACGCCCGACTACCCCAGGACGTTCACCGTCGCCGTGGCCGACGACCCGGCAGGCCCGTTCACCACGGTCGCCAGCGTCAAGAAGGACGACAAGCCCTACCCGCCGTCCAGCATGCACGACGCCCCGGCCGCACTGCCCCTGTTCGCCCGGGAGTTCACGGTCGACGGGCAGGTGGCGCGCGCCCGCCTGTACATCTCGGCGGCCGGCATCCACGCCGCGACCGTCAACGGCGAGGCGGCGACGTCGGCCGTGCTGGAGCCGCCCAACACCAACGTCCTCAAGGAGGTGCCCTACGCGACGTACGACGTCACCACGCTGATGCGGACCGGCCGCAACGTCGTCGGCGTGGAGATCGGCAACGGCATGTGGGACGTGTTCAACACGCTGGAGAACCCGGGCCGTTACATCAAGGCCCAGGCCGGCTACGGCGCCCCGAAGCTCATCGCCCAGCTGGAGATCACCTACGCGGACGGGCGGAGGGACACCCTCGGCACCGACGAGGAGTGGCTCACCACGCTGGGGCCCACGACGTTCAGCAACTGGTACGGCGGCGAGGACTTCGACGCCCGCCGGGTGCAGGCCGGCTGGGACCGCCCCGACGGGGACCGCGGCGCGTGGGTTCCGGCCGCGACGACCGGTCCGCCCGCGCCGGGGACCCGGCTCGTCGGCCGGCTCGCGCCGCCGATCGAGGTCGTGGACGTCCTCCCCGCGGTGGCGGTCACCTCGCCGGCCGACGGCGTGCACGTCATCGACTTCGGCACCAACTGCGCGGGCTGGCAGCAGCTCCGGATGAGCGGCCCGGCCGGCACCTCGGTCAAGATGCTGCCGGCGGAGAAGCTGAAGGCGGACGGCACCGTGGACCAGTCGACCACGGGCGCACCCGTGTACGACACCTATGTGATGGCGGGCTCGGGGGACGAGGTCTGGCAGCCCCGCTTCGTCTACCACGGGCTGCGCTACCTCCAGGTGCAGGGCCTCCCGCAGGCGCCCGCACCCGGTGACGCCAAGATGCTCGTCCTCCGCACCGCCAACGCGGTCTCCGGCGGCTTCACCTCGTCGAACACGCTGCTCAACAGCATCCACACGATCATCGAGCGGTCCGTGCAGAGCAACATGTACTCGGTGCTCACGGACTGCCCGCACCGGGAGAAGCTCGGCTGGCTCGACCAGACCGGTCTCATCTTCGGCGTGGCCAGCCGCACGTACGACATCGAGGCGTACGCCCGGAAGATCGCCCGCGACATGGTCGAGGCGCAGACGCCGGACGGCCTGGTACCCACCACCGCACCGGAGTTCGCCCTGTTCGCCGGCGCCTACCGGGAGGACGCCAACTGGGGCGGCACCATCGTCCTGGCGCCGTGGGAGATGTACCGCACCTACGGCGACACGGAGACGCTCCGCGCGCTGTACCCCGCCATGCGGCGCTACCTCGACTACCTGGCGGGACGGGCCTCGGGAGACCTGCTCGACGGCGGGCTCGGCGACTGGATGGCGGTCGACACGACCACGCCCACCGGCGTCACGGAGACCTACGCCTACAAACGGCTGGCCACCACGATGAGCAGGATCGCGACCGTGCTCGGCCAGGACGGCGACGCGCGGGCGTACCGCGCGCAGGCGTCCCGCATCGCCGCGGCCTTCAACAGCTCCTACTTCGACTCGGGACGGAACACCTACGGCTCCGGCAGCCAGGCGTGCAACGCCCTCGCCCTGGACGGCGGATTCGTCCCGGCCGCCGCCCAGGCGGCGGTCCTGGGCACGCTGATCGACAGCATCCGGGCCGCGGGCAACCACCTCCAGGTCGGCGAGGTGGGCCTCCCGGCCGCGCTGCGCGTCCTCGCGGACGCCGGACGGCACGACGTCATCTGGGACGTCGCCACGCAGACGACCTATCCCAGCTACGGGCACATGGTGGTCACCGGTTCCACGTCGCTCGCGGAGTCCTGGGGCGGCATGGGCACGAGCGCCTCCCAGAACCACTGGATGCTCGGCGCCCTGGAGGAGTGGTTCACGGCGGGCCTCGGCGGAATCACCCAGACACCCGACTCGGTGGCCTTCTCGGAACTGGCGATCGCGCCGGCGGTCGTCGGGGACCTCACCTCGGTCGACGCTTCCTACGAGACGCCGCAGGGCCGCGTCACCACCTCCTGGCAACGTACGGACACGGCGCTGTCCCTCACCGTGCGGGTGCCGGCCAACACCGCTGCCACGGTGGCCGTTCCGCTGGCGGCCGTCGCGGGGACGCGTCCCGTCGTCAGCGCGCCCCGGCCGGCGGTTCCCGTGGGACGCGACGGCAC
>Ga0131853_10019979_pt1 | contig 12184 bp, 3 predicted proteins | sample TergutLab28metaG_FD_92764 | JGI IMG/M metagenome (GOLD analysis project Ga0131853, IMG submission 92764) | Labiotermes labralis P1 segment gut microbial communities from Petit-Saut dam, French Guiana - Lab288 P1 (version 2) (version 2) | ecosystem: Host-associated > Arthropoda: Insects >...
AAATAGTCATCTTCAGGCCTATTCTTTACAGGTTAAGTCACAGGATGCTGTGCACACATTGGGATCCCAGTGTGTTTACATCAGTGAAATATTTAAGCCATATCATTTGCCTAGGAGAGTAAATCTTGCAATGTATGTAACTAATTGGTTAAAATGCATTGTAAAAAAAATCTAAAAATAGTGTATTGGCGTTTAAACACTAAAACACTATTTTTAGATATTTTAAAATGTATTTTAACCAATTAGTTACATACTTTGCAAGTTTTACTCTCCTAGGCAAATGATATGGCTTAAATATTTCACTGATATAAACACACTGGGATCCCAATGTGTGCGCAGCATCCTGTGAGTTAACCTGTAAAGAATAGGCCTGATAGTCGAAACATGTAGCCTACATATTACCTTGTGCAATAAAAACAGTTGTGTTGACGTACAAATTAGTATTACAATGCTAGGGTAACCAAGCAACTAGAAACTTTTTGGCCCATGCCAGGCAATTTTAGCTAAATATTTGGGCATTAGATGAGTACCGGTGAAGTTCATCTAGCAACTGCTCACAGCAGAGTTGAAGATACACTTTTGCCTTCCATTAGCCTCTGATTTGCTTGAATGTGCAGAACCAGATGAAAATATTTATAGAAATTTCATAACTGTTGATGTAACATGGGTGTATGGTTATGGCCATGAAAAAACAGTTGCCACAGTGGAAAACATTATCAGCACCATGACCAAAGTAAATGCACCAAGGTAGAAGCAAAAATCATGCTTACTGGTTTTATGGATGATGCAGTTATTGTGCACTCTGCAAATGCTGCACAAGGCAAAACTGGGAATCATCATTTTTATTTGGAGGGAGTGAGATGTCTTTGATACAGTTTGGTGTAAATACCAGGTAGTCAGGTGCACGGAAAATTTGTGATTGCAACATATGAGCACACTTAGCTCAGCATTTTTTAGCCAAACCCCAAATTCCACAGGCGCATCAATGCCTGTGACTCCTTAGACACAGTCCCATGTGACATTTTTTTCTTCTCTTAAATTATAGTACAATGAAAGGTAAGTGGTATGTGATGTGGAAATGATCAGAATTAACCCAATGAAGCAAATTTTTGAGATGCCAAAGAATGGAGTATTGGGTTTGCTTCAAGCAGTGTGAGAACTATGGAATTAGTGTATACAAGCTGAAAGACTGTGCTTCAAAGGGATTAGTCTGTCATCAGAGTAATTTTAGTAGTGTTAATTTTTCAATCCTGAAACCTTTTTCATAAGGCATGTACTTTCCCATCATAAGTAGACCATGTTTTATTCGGGTTGGCTACATCAGAGTCACTCTCATGGCAACTGTCAGCGGTAACAGTGGACCTCTGTTGTTTTCCATCTGCCAGACCATCCAAGTTTTAGTGTTGATAGAATGATGACATCTAGAGGAACAGTTCAGTGTGTGATAGACATACGTTGCATCATTCAGTGGACTGTGTTATTTTTGCTCCCACCTTGTCCTTTAACATTAACCCTGATCAGCTCTGTTCAGTTTCTTTGTGCATGATGTGGTGGTCAGCAGACAGCACTTGTTTTCGTGCCCGCCTATTGCCTTGATGATGCGTGGGATGTCATATGCCCCTTTGTACTCTTGCACGTCCAATTTTCTAGCACTGGATGTTGGTTGGCAGTGTAGTTGCTTTTGTAGTAGGGAGCAAGCATTATTTATAACAATGACACAGCGTTGTGGAAGATTTGGTATCAGGTTTTATCATATTCATGTGTTAAAATTGGCAGAGTTCATATTGTCATGATAATCACCAAACTTCTGCTGTGATTTGAAAAGTAATGCCTCATTCTTGAACCTTTCTGTGCACCTGTGTGGACTGTAATTCCCTTGGGATTTTGGATGCTGGTTCTAGCAGTCTCTCTCTACTGTCATCACCCACATCTTTGCTTTAGTATGAGAGCCCTGGAGGTATGTTTTATCAAGGTAGACAATTGGCTAGCCCTCCACCTTGTGACATTGCACATTGCACCTATACAAGATTCACAGCATGTGAATATCATTATATTCCACAAAAACATCCATTAGTAGGTGACGGTATGTTACATAATAAATCTGAGGCTAAATACTATTCATTGTCTCCAAGAATGTTGCTTAATCTTCTGTAGCTTCCACTACTTTCTGTCCTGGCTGTTCTGGTTGGTCAGCTGTTGTTGCAACACCTGGTCAACAGCGTGGATTCCACAGACCTTGAGAGGAATCACACGTGTATTCAATGAGCTGTATTCCAAGAGGATGCAAACATGTTAGCCATATTCTTCAGCTTAAGTTCCAGTGGGAATTTCATTGCTGCTGATATGTTCAACTAGCATATAAAATTTTACACAAAATTTCTGGGTAGTAGAGTTAAGAACCTTGAGGTTTCTTCTGTGAATTACATACCAGACAGTACATCATATTTCATACATGCAGCATCTTGAATCAATTTGCCATCTATAATAGCCCTTGAATGCATAAGTGATGCCCAAATCTAAAGTTTGTATGTAGCTGGTTGGTATAGTAAGCTGGGAGAAACACGACTTCTGTGTGTTACTCAGAAATATTGTGTCTTTTAAGTGCAGCACGCTGATCACGGAAAAGCAGGATTTGTTTATTTTTATCACGTATTTCCTTTTTCATTTTTTTTATGCTTATTATCAGATGTCATGGTTATCAAGGAATTTGTATTGACTTCACATTATGTGGGAAGTCTTTTTAACATTCTTAAAACAGCATGGAATTTTATCATGTGCCGGTTAAGAGTGGTGGTAGTTTGTCACTACAATTAGGACTGAATGTGTTGTGTGTTGTAACCTGCATTATGATTTTGTTCTGCAGTGGCAGGTGTGTCTGAAAAAAATATGACTTTTAATAGGATGTAGCATCAGCATTATATGAGTTACAGAGGTCATATTCTTTAATTTCCTGCAACATTTGGCTGATTTTCTGGTCATCTGCCACTTATGATTCAGCACTTCTCTTTCAACCTTAGAAGTGTCTACTTCCAAATGAGCAGTGATACAGGAGGTCTTCTCACTAATGGTAGCCATCTATGAATACCTTACTCATGTGTGCGTGTGTGTGAATCATGCATCAAGGGCAGATTCCAGTTTCTCCAGTTGTGTTTCGGTGATTTGTATTGGGGAGAGAGGCTTGCCAGTGATTTGTAATTTATTCCAATTAGTTCATAGTTTTTTGGAGTAGTGTTGGAAGTGGACACTGAAAGCCCTACTTGGGATGCCAAGTCAACACTTGTTCCAGTGTGTGTACAGCTTTGCTAAAGTATATTTATCACTTGCTATAAATGTTTCCACATACCTTCTTGCATATTTATGCTGCTGTGAAATTAAGGTTATTTGAGAATACAGAACTTTAAGGTTTGAAAGTGATACAGAAAACAAATTCCATGTACTGCTTAGAACTTTATACCCACACACCTACATCAGTCAACAGAGAAACAAGTGTTACTTTAAATGACTTGGGGAGATTGTTGTTGCATGATGCTACCGCTACATGTCATTGGTTGTGAAAATGGTAGCCCCAGAAGAGAAGTGTTGGTGTGTTTTGTAGTTGGTGAAGGAGTCAATAACAGCTTTGCCTAATCCATTTCGCACACGGTTTTATATGGCTACCCATTTCAGTGTCTGTCTGCACCCTGTAGAAGACGTTGAGGAGAAAAGTTGTAGTCACAAAGGCAAGTCATGGTTGTCCTTTTGTGTCTTATGCATCTTTTGGCCATGTTTTGGCTATTCCAGTGCAGCCAACAAAAATCAATGCATGGAGCAGTTTATTAGTAGCACCCACCACAGACAACCATCCCCAAAATCATGTGTAATCATGGACTTGCAAAACTGGACCAACTCCAGCAGGTCTGGCCATACAATACAAATTCTCTAGTGAGAACCTAGGCAGGATTGAAAACAATTACTTGTCTACAAGGTGCATTTTTAGTGATAAGGTGACTTTCCATGTCAGTGGGAAAGTGAAGTGGCATGATGTGTGTGTTTGAGTATATAAAATCTTGATGTCACTGCTGAACACAAAGGAGATGCACTAAAAGTGGAAGTGTTCTATGTCATTTCAGAGGAGAAGTTTTATGACCCCCTCATTTTTCTTTAAAACACAATCACATGTTACTCTTATCTAGACATGTTTACCTTATGGCTTCAACCCCAATTGTAAGAGGATTCTAGCTTCTTTACCTTCCAATAAGATGTGCACCATGTTACTTCCACATTGCTGTTCAGAACCACCTGAATGTGTATCATCACTTGAGATGGATTGGTTGTGCAGGAAGTGAATGGCCTGTAGTAAAGATGGCAGGCAAGACTGCCAGACCTAATGCCATGTGACTTCTAGGGTGGCTTTTATCCTGCCTCTTCTGCACTTTTTGCCATTGTTGTGGCAACAGAATCACAGCTGGCATAGCTTACATTACTGGGGATGCTGTGCAAAGTTTGGGGTGAGTTGGATTATCATCTTACATACTTCTTGTGACTCACTAAGTATGTAGCAAGCCTTTGTGAGGTGTAAATCAAGCTTTGAGGGTTTCTCTGTCAACTAATGTAGGGGTGAAATTCTAACTTAATTGCATTTGTTTTCTGTATCACTTTGAATGTGTGAATTTTTTTGTGCCTACTTTAGAATTTGTTCTTCAAAACTGATTACATATCCCCTGCTAATGACAAACAGGAAAAATGCATATCATAGCACTAACACAGGGATCAACAAGCAACATGAAGTAAAGCACCGGAATACACAGTCGATCACCATCAGTTACAGTCATTGAGTTCAAATCCAATGTGCATCCTATTGAGGTGCCAATACAAAAGATGTCCTAACTTCTTCAACGTATAGTTTAGTGGAACCAATGTGAGATATTGCTATCTGTGCATCTGTTTTGGTAATACCAGCACAGACTGCTAGACATTTCTACTGGATATTAGAAGAACTGCACGTATGCATTTGATACACATTAAACAGTATTTGTTGACTGAGATAAAAATTCTGAAAATGAAACTGTGAAACATGCAGTGGGTAAATTTTTGTAGTTAAAGACTAGGAGAAGGTTGTGTGAATTTTGGAAGAATATGAAGCTAAGGTAATGCAAAATCTTTTGAAATTTAACATTGTTCTTATGGATGTTTCACTAGGACTTTAAAAGGTGCATAAAATGATTTACTATAACAAAAACAGAAATATAATGTAGGAGTTTCTGTACATTGGTAAGTCTCAGCTGTTAGTTACCTGTTCTGTAAGTCACTGTTTATGTTTTAACATTCATTTTTCTAGGATGTTTCATTGGAAGTCAGTTGTGTTTGGTGCTACAGGCCATCAGACAAGAAAACACATGGCTGGAATCTTTTAGGGTCTTTGTCTGTGAGGGAACAGATTATAGAGTTGATGGATACCTGTAGTAATAACCAAATTTCTTGCTAGCTGTTGGTGTGGGGTGAAGATGCATGCTGGTTTGTGGGGAAGGACTACCCATGCACCACCAAGAATTATCTGTCCATGTCAAATATGCCCAGTGATTGAAGGTAGGAATGTACTATGTTCATAAGAACGTCCATCCTGGTTTTGAACAATCAGAAGTAGAGTGATATTTTATTACCGTCTAAAAACACAACATGTAAATTCAACAACTTGACAAAAGTTTTTCATTAACTTTTAGGCAACATGTTTTGGCCGTAAAACAGCCATCATCAGGCCAAAGTAGAACACAGTCCAGGTACAAAGAAAGTGTGCACTCTTTGGGATCCCATATTGTTTACAATGATATATTAAAGCAGTATATTACTGGTAGTTAAAATTAAAATTAGTAGTCTAAAATAAAGTATGTTTGTAAAGGTAAAGCACAATAACACCCGGAGCATAGGCAAGGGAATCCCGCACCCAAGGCCACTCGAGACCCCCACAACGCAGCATAATTGAGGAGAAGGACGATGAACAGGCCTCCGCACAACTACAGAACTTCATACCTGCCGAGCACACCCCCACAATAGCTTTATTTTTCTGTATCTGTTTTTGTTTTGTGTTGTTTTTATTGGATTCCTGTTTTGGTTTTTGTTTTTGCTAATAAGGCCCGTATGTAGAGATCTCTACACCATGTGCGCGTGCATGCTTATAGTAAGATCTTAAGTTCCCCTATGACAACCTGAAGATGGCCAGTACCGGCCAAAACATGTAGTTTTCCATTTTATAGTCATTAAATACACCTCATGTGACACAGTTGTGTTTGACTACATACAGTTTTCCAAGTTTCACACACACAACGGAGATGACACACTTCCTAGATAAAGCAGGCCCATTACAGGCCTGGAGTGGCCCAGAGGGTTCCAGGAAGTTAACGTTCCCAGATTTGTGACAACAGCCTGGGATGATGGTAGGTTGTCAGCCTTACGCACCGGCTGCTTTTACCCGCAGGAAATACTCATGGTATTCGTTTCTCTTAGAGGCTGAGTCGACCCCAGGGCCATAGTGTGGTCAGAAGGATTTTATGTCAATGAAAGGTCCATTGACACCAGCTGGGATCGAACCAGCGACCTTCCAATTTGTAGCACAGCACCTTAACCACTGTGCTACCATGGTCCCCAAAGTATGTTGGTAAAATACAATATGTAGGTATAGGATGGAGATATTATATTGTGTCTGAACCATGTGGTTCGTAAGGTTGATTAACTGGCAGAGATGTAGTCTGAGTCATTCACGTAGAACAGGGTCAGGTATTAATAACAGATCAACACATGTATTAGAAAATATACATATTTCGGTAAATTATGTAGAATTAGTACTATGTTATGAAAAGAAGGGTGTGAAGTATGAAGGTATTGTAGTGATTATCACTCGGTATATAATAAGACGATGGGTAATGGTGTTCATAACACACAAACAAATGGATGAAACTGTCAGAGTTGATTGATGACGACCAGGGTCAAATTCAGGTTCACAAGTATATGCACATTATTGTGGAACTCTGTGCTGGAATTATGTGATGCAAGAAGGACCGGCACGTAAGTAGTGAATGTAGATGTGAAGGTTGTATGGTTTGTTACTCATACCTCCATAGACATCCAATATGGGTTGATTATGATGTGCAAGACTCGACTGTGGAGTATCAGCACTGATTGTGGAGGTGTAGTATGCTCAGTGTCATGTATGGATGCTGTATGGAAGCACTGGTAAGACATGCATCCGTATGTGGGGAATGGTAATGTCCCATATTCTAATAAGTATTTTACCAGTTATTTTGTGCAGCCAGATGTAACCTGCGTATAGGAGCATGTACTCGTGTTGGATGAGTCATCCAACACGAATACACAGAGTGATAATCACTACAATACCTTCATACATCACACCCATCTTCACATAACATAGTAATAATTTTACCGAAATATGTATATTTTCTACTGCATGTGTTGATCTGTTATTAATAACTGACCATGTTCTACGCGAACGACGCAGACTACATCTCTGCCAGTTACTCAACCTTACGAACCACCCAGTTCATACACAATATAATATCTTCATCCTGCACCTACATATTGTATTTTACCAACAAACTTTATTTTAGACTACCAATTTTAATTTTAACTATGAGTGTTACACTGCTTTAATATATCAGTGTAAATGATATGGGATCCCATAGAGTGCACACTTTCTGTGTACCTGGACCGTGTTCTACTTTGAACTGATGTTGGCTGTTTTACAGCTGAAACATGTTGCCTAAAAGTTACTGAAAACTTTTGTCAATTTATTGAACATACATGTTGTGTTTTTAGATGGTAATAAAATCTGTATTATTACAATGGGATAGCTCATATTAAAATCAGAAGTAGACCTAAATCCAGTCAAAATACAACAATATAGAGAGAGTTCTCATTTTATGCCAGGATTATATTCCTAAAAAATATTACGCAAATCAAAGACAAAATTCCTATTTACAAAAGTGTATTTCCTGGGAGTCAGGGGATTGACCTCTTCACCCTGTGTAGTTCATGACTATACCAATTGTGGATATATAGACCTGTAGAGTATATATGTACTCTACATACAGTATATATACATTTCTATACATGATACACACATTTCTTTAAAATATATTTATTTATAATGCAATAAAAATGTAAGAGACTCACATCCATAGTTTTTGGTATGGTTCATTCTGATACCACTGTGGTAATCTAGCTACACCAACAGTTTATTTCCTGATACAGCACTTTCTTTAATTCTATCAACAATAACACGGATCTCTCGTACACTGCTGTGAGTGAATCTAACATTATGGCATATGTTAACAATTCATTCACCTTTTTCAAATCATCTTATTACCTGTAATTTCTCTTCAATACTGATTGTCTTCCCTGATTTTTCACATACTAAGCTAGATGATGTAGATTTATGATTCTCACTCATTTGGTAAGAAAAGCCAAAGCTGTAGTGGGGAAACTACATGAGTCACATAATTATATTACCATTGTGATCAGTCCATACATGTGATGGATGGCATAACATTGACCTCACTTTGTGCTAGCTTCCTACAGAAGATGTGTGTGGGTGCAGGTATTACATTTACAATTACATAATTCACATTTCACAGGTCCATTATTTGAACTAATTTGAATTGAGTATGAAATTGGTCAATATAGTACATTACAATACAATACAATAATTTGATTGCACCATACTATCTTGTCATAGTACAACAGCTATGTACAATTTACAATATGAATGTTACAAATCTCTGTGTATAAAGTTTTGCATATGTACATAATATGAAGTTGACTCTGTTTTACACTTGTTCATGTTCATGTTCCTTAAAAATTTGAACTCACCCAGCACTGCACACAACACACATGCCACTCTACTACATGCTGACATATCACCTAATTTATATAACAACATAATTTTACCGAGTGTTTTAACATAAATATAACTTTAGTTTGGTACAGATAAAGCTCCCTGATGATGATCATTAAAGACCAAAACATGTAGGAGCGATATTATTGTGTATTTTAATGTAAATTTAAAACTTTTAACCAAGTTAATAAATAGTGCATTTGTTGGTGAGTGAACTACATAGATTTCAAAATGCAGGGTGCAACGATAAAAAGAAAAAAAGATAAAAATTTGAACTTACCAGTCACCATATATAATTTCATTTATCAAATACAAGGCATTTTATGAGAAATTTGTTGGAGTTTTTTTGAAGGCCATTGTATTTTCACGTAGTTTACAATGTGTGGTGGAAGTTTATTAAATATCTTTATTGAGGAATAGAAGACACCATTTTGAATTGAAGGTAGTCTTACTGATTGTAAATAAAGTTAATATTTTTGTCTTGTGTCTTTGCTATGAATTGAAACATTAGTTTGATATTTGTCAGGACTTTTGATGACAAAATAATCATTTCCAGGATATATAATATACAGTTAATATTTTTAATTTCTTAAATTTTTCTGTACAAGATGTCCTTTGTCTTAAACCCAGCATCACTCTTATTATTATCTTTTGCATTATAAATGTGTTATGTAAGTTTGTAGTTGAGCCCAACAAAATTATTCCAAATTGCAACCATGACTGAAAATGTGCAAAATAAACTGTCTTTAATGAGTCTAAGAGTCAGATAATAATATACCTTCTTCATCATATATCGTACTGTAATCAGTATCTTCAGTCATTTTTCTGTGTGGACTTTCCTTGATAAATGCTATCTAAATGCATACCAAAGAATTTAATTGATTCTGTAAAAGTAAAATTTTGATTATCAAGTATTTTTTGGGTCAGTTATAGCCAATGAAAAGTAAAATACAGATATTTTATTCTTATTCAGTACAAGCCAATTTATTTTAAATAATCAGAAATGAGTTGAAGAGTTAAATTTACTTCTTACCGTAAGTCTTTATAGTTAGTAGATGTTATGATGATATTAGTGTCATTGGCATATAGTATGGTGAGTGAGAGTTTATCCATGATTTTTGGGAGATCATTAATGTATATGTTAAACAGTATGGGCCCCCAAGACAACCTTGAGTAACTCCACACTTCGTCGATTCCCAGTCTGACCGAAAATAATGGGTTGCTGTGTATTTTTTTAAGTATTACTATCTGTCTTCTAACATTTAGGTAAGACCTAAACCAATTTCAGATTATGCCTGTCACCCTGTAGTCTTCCAGTTTAGACTCCTGCAATCACATGCCTGAGTTATGTCACAGGATGGATGCGAGCAATATATTGTTTGTTATTCCATGCTTCCTAAACAGAATGAATAAGTTCATGGATGGCATTATTGGTTGATACTCCATCTCAGAAACCATATTGTTCTGAAGTTAATATGTTACACATTCCTAGATGTTGCTTTTTAATCTTCTAGATATTAAAATTTCCATGATTTTTTAGAATCCTGTAAGTAGAGAAACAGGTCTGTAATTTGAAATTTGTGATTTATCTCCATTTTTATGGATTGGTTTTGTGATGGAGTATTTCAACTGGTCTGGCAATATTCCTTGTGCCATTGACATACGAAGAAGGTAGGCGAGGGGTGTACAAATATTATCAAAGCCTACTTCCATAATTTTATTAGATATTCCATCACAACTGCTTGAATTTTTATTCTTTAAGACTTTAATTGTATATTTTACTTCAGATTCAGTAATAGGAATATTAACTCAGGAAATCCTTGAGGGAATGCTTCCTTAAGTGAAAATTTGGTAGAGTTATGATTAGTTTATTGTATCATTAGTTCATCATTTATATTTAAATCATATTTAGTAAGTACATTGGTGACATTGCTACTCTTAAGGAATTGTGTATGCCAAATGGTGTTAAACTGAAAATTATGGCATACAGTCAAAAAGTGGTGTAAATTTTCAGGTCACATTGAAGTGAAATTTTGCAAAAAGAAGTGATGTAAAAGGAGATCCACTAGTAATTTATTTTATGGATCAGCTACACATTTGAACCAAACATGGTCATCTACAGGATGAAAAGACAAATACATGCACAGTTGTATTGGGATTGAAATCTGAATACCTAACAGACATTGTTATGTAACATTACCTAACAAAGACAGGTAGTTTTGGGAATAATAATGGTAAGAATGCAATTGTGTAGGTTCTAAACAGACTGGAGCAAGGAAATGTAAAAGTAATATAGGTTGAAAATGTTACAAAATAGAGAATGTAAGCGCTTCTTGGGTTAACGGCTCGTAGGTACCAGTTCAGAGTAGTCCCTTTTTCAAGTGTAGATATGTTTCTTGAAGAGATAGGGTGGATGAGATGGATCATTATTTATATTACAAATATGTGTTAAAATTGTTATGTGCTTGTACAATGCATTGGATGATTTCTTTTTGATATTTGTTATTTATCCACACCTCTTTCTTTTATATTTTATAAATATATTATTATGGGACAGAATTTGTGTATTATGTTGCAAATAGTTGTGGCACATCTTGTTATGATGGTGCCTTCAAGGCTTTCAGACACTACCAAAAAGAGATGTGCCACTCATTATATTAACCAACAAAATGCACTATATAAAATACATTTAAGCTCAATATGTCACAATTCATGTTAAGTGCCAGCTTCTACATGTTTCAGCACCAAAAGCGCCATCCTCAGGGAGTTTAATAACAGCAAAGGATCATAAGTCCAATGCATACTTTAGCTAAAGTACATGTTGGAATTATGATCCTTTCTTGTTACTAAATTTCCGGAGGTTGGCTCTTTGGTGCCGAAACATGCAGGAGTTGGCACTTAACAAACATGAATTGTGTTTTATTATATTGTACATAGTGCATTTTGTTGATTAATATATTGAATATAAAAAAGTACACGATATGATTGACATAAAATTCAGAGATGTGCCATGTCTGATTACAACATACGAGGGTCGTACCGAAAATCATGAGCAACCTTTTTTTGCATGCAGACCGGGAACAGCAGACGAAGGTGAGTATGGTGGTACATGGAACCAGCTGTTGTGTTATCCTTGAGTGTCTCGTGACGTCAGTAGCTTGCATCACGTGACCAGTATCCTAACAAAATGGCCGACAACGATATGTCGTTTCGCCAGCGTGCTGTCATCGAATTTCTCGTTAAAGAGGAAATCCCTGCTGCAGAAATTCACCAGAGACTTCAGCGTGCTTATGGAAGTGT
>Ga0131853_10019980_pt1 | contig 12184 bp, 6 predicted proteins | sample TergutLab28metaG_FD_92764 | JGI IMG/M metagenome (GOLD analysis project Ga0131853, IMG submission 92764) | Labiotermes labralis P1 segment gut microbial communities from Petit-Saut dam, French Guiana - Lab288 P1 (version 2) (version 2) | ecosystem: Host-associated > Arthropoda: Insects >...
GCGCCTCAAGGCGCGGATCGACATCCCGGTCTTCCACGACGACCAGCACGGCACGGCCGTCGTCACGCTCGCCGCGCTGACCAACGCGCTGCGTCTGACCGGGCGCCGTCCCGAGGCCACCCGGGTGGTGATCTCCGGCGCCGGGGCCGCCGGCGTCGCGGTGGCGAAGATCCTGCTGGAGTACGGCATCAAAGACCTGGTCGTCCTCGACCGCAAGGGCATCCTGCACTCCGCGCGCACCGATCTGACCCAGTCGAAGCAGGCGCTTGCCGCCATCACCGCCGACGCCACCGGGCGTAGTGGTGGTCTGGCCGAGGCGATGGCCGGCGCCGACGTCTACATCGGGGTCTCGGGCGGGACCGTCCCCGAGGAGTACGTCGCGACGCTCGCGCCCGACGCGATCGTCTTCGCGATGGCGAACCCCGACCCGGAGATCCACCCCGACCTGGCACACCGGCACGCCCGGGTGGTGGCGACCGGCCGCTCGGACTTCCCCAACCAGATCAACAACGTGCTGGCCTTCCCCGGCATCTTCCGCGGTACCTTCGACGCCCGGGCGACCGCCATCACCGAGGGCATGAAGCTCGCGGCGGCCGAGGCGCTCGCGGCGCTCGTCGGCGAGGAGCTGAGCGAGGGCTACATCATCCCGGCGCCGTTCGACCCGCGGGTCGGGCCTGCCGTCGCGGCCGCGGTGGCCGCCGCCGCCCGAGCCGAGGGGGTGGCACGCTCGTGACCTCGCACGGTGCGCCAGGGCGGCCGGTCGCCGCGGCCGACTCCTCGCTAGGTTGGTGAGCATGTTCGCGGTCTATGCAGAGAGCTTCAGTCCGAAGGACGCCGCCGACCCGCTGGCCGGCCTGGTGGTGGGGGAGCGCCCCGACCCGGAGGTGCCGGACGGGTGGACGACCGTCACCGTCACCGCCGCCAGCCTCAACCACCACGACCTGTGGTCGCTGCAGGGGGTGGGGCTGAAGCAGGAGGCCCTGCCGATGATCCTCGGCTGTGACGCCGCGGGCCTCGACGAGGACGGCAACCCGGTCGTCGTCCACGCGGTCATCTCGGATCCGGCCTGGGCCGGCGACGAGACCACCGACCCCAAGCGGTCGCTGCTCTCCGAGCGCTACCAGGGGACGTTCGCGGAGAAGGTGGCGGTACCTCGGCGCAACGTGATCCCGCTGCCCGAGGGCTTCAGCCCCGAGGAGGCCGCCTGCCTCCCGACGGCGTGGCTGACGGCGTACCGGATGCTCTTCACCCAGGGCGGCCTCAAGGCGGGTGACTCCGTGCTCGTCCAAGGTGCCGGTGGCGGTGTGGCCACGGCCCTCATCACGCTCGGCCGCGCGGCAGGGCTGCGTGTCTACGCGACCTCGCGCGACGAGCGCAAACGCGCGCGGGCACTGGAGATCGGCGCTCACGAGGTCTTCGCCTCGGGGGAGCGGCTCCCGGCGAAGGTGGACGCCGTGATGGAGACCGTCGGGCGCGCGACCTGGGAGCACTCCATCCGGTCGCTGCGTCCCGGCGGCGCGGTCGTCATCAGCGGGACGACGTCGGGCCCGAAGGTCGACGACGCGATGCTGACCCACATCTTCTTCCTCCAGCTCCGGGTGATCGGCTCGACGATGGGCACGCGCGGCGAGCTCGCCTCGCTGGTATCGCTCCTCGACGCGACGGGCACCAGGCCGCTGATCGACCGCACGCTGCCGATGGAGAAGGCACGCGACGGGTTCGCCGCGATGGCGGCCGGAGACGTTTTCGGCAAGATCGTCTTCACCCGATGACGCCAGCCCCGCGCAAGGTTCTTCTCACCGGAGCCGGCTCGGGCATCGGGCAGGAGGTCACCGCCAGGCTCCGTGATCGGGGCGACGAGCTGTGGCTGGTCGCCCGGTCGGCCGAACGCGCGACCGACCTGGCCGAGGCGTTCGGCTCCGAGGTGCACGTGCTGGTCGCCGACCTGGCCGACCCTGCCTCGCTGACCGGCGTCCTCGGCTGGCCCGAGGAACTCGACGCGCTCGTGCACGCTGCCGGCGCCGTCGAGCTGGGGCCGATCGCGCAGCTGAGCGCCGACGAGTGGCAGTCGCAGCTGACCGTCAACCTGGTCGCCCCGGCGCTGCTCACCCGCGTGCTGCTGCCGGCGCTGCGGGCCGCGCGCGGCACCGTCGTCTTCGTCAACTCCGGAGCGGGGTTGCGCGCCCAGCCCGACTGGGCGGCATACGCAGCCTCCAAGCACGGGCTGCGCGCCCTCGCCGACAGCCTCCGGGCCGAGGAGGGCGATCTGCGGGTGACCAGCGTCTTCCCCGGCCGCACTGCCACCCCGATGCAGGAGAAGGTGCACGCCCAGGAGGGCGCGGAGTACGACGCGGAGCGCTGGATCCAGGTCGGCACGGTCGCCGACGTCGTACTGGGGGTGCTGGATCTGCCGAGGGACGCCGAGATGCCGGAGGTCACCCTCCGCCCGGCCTGAGTCCGGCCTGAGCGCGTCTCGACGGCACTGGTCTGAACCGGCTGGTCTGAACCGGTCGGCCGGCCGCCGGACAAAATACCCAGAAATCGTGATGACACCGCGCTCCCGGTGCCACGCTCCCCGTTGGCGGGGAGAGCTCGGGAATGACCCCGTGAAGGTCATTCATCCGAGTCTCACGAGAGGGAACCCCATGCCCCACAGACGCATGCGCCCAGCCTTCGCCGTCGCCGCCACCGTGGCGATGACGGCGGGCATGGCCGGGATCGCGGGCGCGGCGCACGCCGATACCGCTCCGGTGGTCCACGGCGTCGTCAAGGACGCTGCCGGACATCTGGTCAACGGCTGGATCGAGGTCGAGAACGCCGACACCTCCACCAACACCGTCGGTACGACGTACCAGAACTACTACTCGATCCAGGACGGCGAGTACGCCTTCGCGATCGGCGACGGCTCGGGCCAGGTGCCCGCGGGCAACTACGTGATGGACGTCTTCGACTCCAGTGGCGCGAGCGTGTCCCAGTGGTACGACGCCGGCGGCACGCAGTTCCCGATCGACTCGAACACGAACGCCTCCGTCCTCGACCTCGGTACGAGCTCGATGACCCTCTCGCCGGTCACCCTCGCGCTCTACCCGACGGTGACCGGCTCGATCACGTCGGCGGGCGGCAACGCCGTCCAGGGCTCGGTCGAGGCGATCCCGGTCGTCAACGGGACACCCGACGACGCCAATCCGCAGTGGAGCCAGTTCGACTCCTCGCAGAGCAACACGCTCTTCACCGACATGGCCGACGGGACGTACCTCTTCGAGGTCTACCCCAACGACAGCCGATTCAGCACCGGGTTCTACCAGCAGGGCGCGACCGGCAACCTCGGCACCGACGAGGCCAGCGCGACGCCGGTCACCGTGACCGGCGGCACCGCGCACCTGTCCGACATGGTCCTCACGCCGGGACCTAGCGTCCGCGGCGTCGTCAGCCTGCCGACGGGCACGAACGGCTGGATCGTCAACACCTACCTGCACTGGTTCACCGAGACCAACGGGACCTGGACCGAGGCGGGTAGCACCGGCATGAACGGCGCCTGGTACAGCCCCTCGGGCACCTTCGACACCGTCATCCCGGCAGGGACCTACAAGTTCGAGGTCACCACCGGCGCATGCTTCTACTCCGGCGGCTGGTGCGACGGCAACTCGGATGACGTCTTCTGGTACCACAGCGGCTCCGACACCGGCACCGACGTCGAGCACGCCACCCCCGTCACCGTGAACTCGGAGGTCAACCTCGGCGCGCTTCTCGTCCCGAACCCGGCGACGGCCCCCAGCACCACGCCGGCGACCACCGGCTCCGTCTCCGGCGTCGTCAAGAACGCCTCCGGCAAGGGTCTCGGCGGCATCAACGTCGAGGTCATGGAGGGTGGCAACGGCATCGCCTCCGCGACGACCTCGGCGGACGGCACCTTCACCGTCGGTGGGCTGAACCCCGCCACCGACTACGTCGTGCAGGCCAGCGACCCCGCGAATGCCTACGTCACCGGCTGGTACGGCGGCTCCAGTGCGGACACGGCGACTCCCGTGACCGTCACCGCCGGTCAGACCACGAAGCTCGGCTCCGCGATCACCCTGGCGCCGTACGCCTCGATCTCCGGCACGGTCAAGAGCGCCTCGGGTAGCGCGCTGTCGAACATCCGCGTCGACGCCTTCGACGCGAACGGCAACCAGGTCAGCGAGTCGCGGACCACGCAGGCCGGCACCTACACCCTGACCGGCCTCGCCGCCGGCTCGTACGTCGTCCAGTTCACCGACGACCAACTCGGTCAGTTCGAGACCGAGTTCCTCGGTGGCACGACGCAGGTGCTCCTGGCGACCCCGGTCACCGTGACGGCAGGCCAGGCCGCGACGGGTGCGAACATCGCGCTCCAGTCGCAGCCCGAGAGTGCTCCGGTCGGCGTGGACGTCACCGGTGTCGTGACCGACGACACGGGTCGCCGTCTGCGCGGTGTGACGGTCGCCGCGGTCCTGGCCGGCACGCAGAGCACGGTCGAGCAGGTCACGACCGATGCCAATGGCGTCTACGCCTTCACCACGCTCGACGCCAGCACGCCGATGAGCTACCAGCTCGACTTCATGCCGGCCGGCGAGCCCCTGGACGCCAGCGAGTTCCCGGTCGGGAGCGCCTGGCTGGGCGACGTCCAGTCGCAGGTGCTCTCCAGCACGGTCAAGGTGGTGCGCGGCGCCACGACGACCGCGCCGAAGACCGTTCTCGACCGCGAGGGCGGGATCCGTCTGCACGTCAACGCCCAACCCGGCAAGACGCTCTCCAACCCGTTCGGCGAGATGTGGACCGGAAACGTCGTCGACTGGGAGGACACGAGCCTCTCCGTCGACGCCAGCGGCAACGGCTCCGCGTTCGTGCCGTCGGGGGACTACCGCGTCAGCGCCGATGACGACAACTCTGAGATGACGTTCTGGGACGGCGCCTCGGACGTCGCGACGAAGACCAAGCACGTCTCGCCCGGCCAGTGGACGGACGTGACGGTCAACCTGCAGCCGCGGTTCCACAACCTGACCAAGCCGACCGTCAGCGGCACCCCCGTGGTCGGCCAGACGCTGCGGGCCAACCCGGGCACCTGGAACATGGCGCAGCCCGAGACGGTGGTCACGTGGCTTCGCAACGGCAAGGCCATCGGCACGGGTCTGACCCACAAGGTCCTCGCCGCTGACGCTGGCGCGAAGCTCTCGATCCAGGTCCGTGCCAGCGGCTACGACTGGTGGAACTGGGGCAACGAGGGCGTGGGCACCGCCACGTCGTCGGCGACCGCCCCGGCGACGTACTCCTCGAGCGCCAGTGTCAAGGGCGCCTCGCCCGCCAAGGGCACGGTCGTACTCGCGGTGACGGTGAAGGTCGCCGGCGGGACTCCCGCCGGCGGGAGGCTGACCATCAAGAACGGCGCCAAGGTCGTGGCGACGAGGGTTGCCGTGACGAAGTCCGGCAAGGTGACGATCAGGCTCACCGGACAGCCGAAGGGCAAGCACACCTACAGCGTCACCTACGCCGGCCCGGCGCACGTGACAGGGAGCAGCGCGAAGGCGGCCGTCACCGTCAGGTGACGTCCTCAGACACACCGGAGCCCCGCAGCCTGCGCTGCGGGGCTCCGGTGTCGTCGGGCTCCGGTGTCGTCGGGGGAGGTCAGTCCTCCGGGTCGTCGAGACGCGCCAGCCACGTGGCGAGGCGCTCGACCGGCACCTCGAACTCGGGGAACGTGTCGACGAAGGCCTGAAGCTGCTCGGCCAGCCACGCCAGGGTGACCTCATCGTCACCTCGACGCGAGACCAGTTCCTCGATGCCACGGTCGGTGAAGTACATCGCCCCAACTTCGGTGTCTGGTGTGCGGTGCGGCGTCGATCAGGCGAACGCCCGGTCGAGCAGCTCCTTCTGCTCGGCGACGTGGCGCTTGACGGTCCCGACGGCCGTGGTGGTCGAGGAGGACCGGGTCACCGGCTCGACCGCCACGCCCAGCTCGGGCACCACGTTGAGCGCGAACGTCGGCCACGGGCCCTGGTTGAGCGGCTCGTCCTGGACCCAGCGGACCGTCTTCAGGTTCGGGTACGACGCGAGCTCGGCCTTCAGCTCCTCGATGGGCCACGGGTAGAGCTGCTCGGTGCGCGCTACGGCGAACGTGCTCTCGAGCTCGCGCTTGGCGCGCTCCACGACGAGGTCCCAGGTGATCCGGCCGGAGCAGAGCAGGAGCGTCTCGACGGCCGCCTTGTCGGCGGTGGCGTCGCCGATGACCGGCTGGAACGTCCCCGAGGTGAAGTCCTCGGGCTGCGACGCGGCCTCCTTGCGGCGAAGCATCGACTTCGGCGTGAAGATCACCATCGGCCGGTGGTCGTCGTCGAACGCGTGCGCCCGAAGCAGGTGGAAGTGCGACGCCGGGGTCGACGGCTGGGCGATCACGATCGCTCCGTCGGCGGCCATCTGCAGGAACCGCTCGATCCGCGCCGAGGAGTGGTCCGGGCCCTGGCCCTCGTAGCCGTGGGGGAGGAGCAGCACGACGCCGGAGTCCTGCTGCCACTTGGTGCGGCCCGAGGTGATGTATTCGTCGATCACCGACTGCGCGCCGTTGACGAAGTCGCCGAACTGCGCCTCCCAGAGCACCAGCGCGTCGGGACGGGCCACCGAGTAGCCGTACTCGAAGCCGAGGGCGGCGTACTCGGAGAGCAGCGAGTCGTAGACGTGGAACTTCGCCTGGTCCTCGGTGAGGTTGGACAGCGGCGTCCACTCGTCGGCGTTCTTGCGGTCGATCATCGTCGCGAAGCGCTGGCTGAACGTGCCGCGGCGGGAGTCCTGACCGGCGAGGCGGACCGGGCGGCCCTCCATCAGCAGGGCGCCGAAGGCGAGCAACTCGCCCGTGGCCCAGTCGATGCCGCCTTCGGTGATCTGGGTGGCCCGGCGCTGAAGCTGCGGCATCACCTTGGGGTGGACGGTGAAGCTGTCCGGCGGGGTGACGTAGGCGTCCGCGATCCGCTTGAGCACCTCCGGGGTGACCGCGGTGGGGGCGCTGTCGGCCGCCTTCTCCGGGTACGTCGGCACGGTCTGCCACTCCGCGGGCTTCTCGTCGGCCTCGCGTACGGAGGTGAAGACAGTCTCCAGCTTGCGCTGGTAGTCGGCCAGGACCTGCTCGGCCTCCTCCATCGTGATGTCGCCACGACCGATCAGCGCCTCGGTGTACAGCTTGCGCGAGGAGCGCTTCTTCTCGATCAGGTCGTACATCAGCGGCTGCGTGAACGACGGGTCGTCGCCCTCGTTGTGACCGCGGCGGCGGTAGCAGATCAGGTCGATGACGACGTCCTTGTTGAACGCCTGCCGATACTCGAACGCGAGTCGGGAGACGCGGACGCAGGCCTCGGGGTCGTCGCCGTTGACGTGGAAGATCGGTGCCTGCACCATCCGCGCGACGTCGGTGGCGTACAGCGTCGAGCGCGAGTTGCTCGGGCTGGTGGTGAAGCCGACCTGGTTGTTGATGATGACGTGCACGGTGCCACCGGTGCGGTAGCCGCGCAGCTGGGAGAGGTTGAGAGTCTCGGCCACCACGCCCTGACCGGCGAAGGCGGCGTCACCGTGCACCAGGAGCGGCAGCACCGAGAAGTCGCCCTTGTCCAGGACGTCCTGCTTGGCGCGGACGATGCCCTCCAGCACCGGGTCGACGACCTCGAGGTGGGACGGGTTCGCGGCCACCGAGACGTTGATCTGTGCGCCCGACCCGGCGACGAACTCTCCCTCGGCACCGAGGTGGTACTTCACATCGCCGGAGCCCTGCACGGTGCGCGGGTCGATGTTGCCCTCGAACTCGCGGAAGATCTGGTTGTAGGACTTGCCGACGATGTTGGCCAGCACGTTGAGCCGGCCGCGGTGCGCCATGCCGATCGCAACCTCGTCGAGGCCGGCCTCGGCGGCCGCCTCGCAGAGCTCGTCGATGACCGGGATCGTCGTCTCGCCGCCCTCGAGCGAGAACCGCTTCTGGCCGACGAACTTGGTCTGCAGGAAGGTCTCGAAGGCCTCGGCCTCGTTGAGCTTCTCCAGGATGCGAAGCTGCTCCTCGCGGGGCGTCTTGTCGTAGGGGCGCTCGACGCGCTCCTGGATCCAGGCCCGCTGCTCCGGGTCCTGGATGTGCATGTACTCGATGCCGGTGGTGCGGACATAGGCGTCACGGAGCACGCCGAGGATGTCGCGCAGCTTCATGAAGGCCTTCTTGCCCGCGGCGAACGAGCCGACCGGGAACTCGCGGTCGAGATCCCACAGCGTCAGGCCGTGGTTCTCGATCTCGAGGTCGGGGTGGGTGCGCTGCTTGTACTCCAGCGGGTCCGTGTCGGCCATCATGTGGCCGCGGACGCGGAAGGCATGGATCAGCTCGCCGACGCGGACCTGCTTGCTGACCTGATCGTCGTGGCTGGTGGAGACGTCCTGGCTCCAGCGGATCGGGACGTAGGGGATGCGCAGCGAGCGGAAGATCTCGTCGTAGAAGCCGTCGGCGCCCATCAGCAACCGGCTCACGATGTTGAGGAACTCGCCGGACTGCGCGCCCTGGATGACGCGGTGGTCGTACGTGGACGTCATCGTCATGATCTTGCTGACGCCGTTGGACGCGAGCACCGCCTCGGACGCTCCCATGAACTCCGGCGGATAGTCCATCGAGCCGACGCCGATGATGGCGGCCTGGCCGGCCATCAGGCGGGGCACCGAGTGGCTGGTCCCCAGACCGCCGACATTGGTCAGGCTGACCGTCGTGCCGGAGTAGTCGGCCATGGTCAGCTTGTTGTCCTTGGCCTTGCGGATGATCTCCTCGTACGCCGCCCAGAACCCGGCGAAGTCGTAGTTCTCGCAGTTCTTGATCGACGGAGCGACCAGTTGGCGGGAGCCGTCGGGTCGCTGCTGGTCGATCGCAAGACCGAGGTTGATGTGGGGCGGCGTCACCAGGGTGGGCTTGCCGTTGACGTCCTCGTAGGTGTTGTTCATGGCCGGCATCGCCTTGAGCGCCTTGACGATCGCGTAGCCGATGACGTGGGTGAACGACACCTTGCCGCCGCGGGCACGGCGCAGGTGGTTGTTGATGACGGTGCGGTTGTCCCACAGCAGCTTGACCGGGATGTTGCGGACCGACGTCGCAGTCGGCACCGACAGCGAGACGTCCATGTTCTTCGCGGTGGCGGCCGGGATGCCGCGCAGCGTGGTGTAGGTCGGCTCGTCGGCGGTGGCCGGGGCAGCCGGCTCCGCGCGGTTCTCCTTCGGCACCGGCGTGGTGGTGTCCTTGGCCGGCTCGGCGACCTTGTCGTTGGCCGGGCGCGGGGTGGCCACCGGGGCCGGAGCGGGCGTGCTCGGCGTACTGGTCGGCGCGCCCGAGCCCTGAGCAGCGGCCTGGCCCGAACCCTGGCTCGAGCGCTGGGCCGGGGCCGAGGTGGCGGCACCGTTGGAGTGCCCGTTGGTCTCGAAGAACTTCACCCAGACGGGGTCAACACTGGAGGGATCCTTCTGGAACTGGTCGTACATCTCCTCGACCAGCCACTCGTTCGCACCGAACTCCGCGGGGATGTCGGCAGTGTTGTTGGTCGGGTTGCCTGAGGACACGGCTTGCTTCGCCTCTTCCGGATGAGCGAGGAATGACTGGTTACCGGTGTTCAAGGCTAGACCCACCGGGTTCGAAATGCAGGGGACAGGGTCGCCTTTCAAGCAAGGTGTAAGGCGTGACACATCAGACCACGTCCTCTGGGCACCCGAGCGGCCGCTCGACCACCATGTGGAACGAAAGATCTCGTCAGGCGGAACTTCGTGCTGCCCACCGCCTCGACGCCTGTCAGGCGTGCGAGTAGGCGACGACCTTGCCGCCCTGGGAGCACTTGTTCCCGACGATGCTGGACGGGAACGAGTACTGCTCGAACTGCGCGCAGGTCGGGACGTCCTGGGTGACGATCACCGGCTTCCAGGTGCCGTCGACGACCGCCCAGAACTCCTGCGCGCCGCCGCCGACGTTCTGGCACTTGGAGCCGTTCGCCTGGCTCGGGTCGTCGTTGTACGCCGCGGCGGCGAAGCCCGCCGAACTGACCTTCTGGACCCACAGCAGCGGCACCTGCTCGCAGCCGGTCTGGTCGCCGTACCGGGCCCACTGCTTGGTGAGCTCGGCGCGCGCGCCGTCGACGAAGCCCGCGGGGGCGCCCGGCACCGCGGTCGACTTGACCGGCAGACGCACGGCCAGGCCGTCCTGACCGAAGCTGACCACGGACGCCGAGGCGGTGGCCGAGGGCGTGATCGTGACCGTGGGGGTCGGGGTCGGCTTGGCGGGGGAGGTGCTCGCGGGCGCGGAGCTGCTCGGAGCCGTCGGTGCGGCCGAGCTGCTGGTGGCCGCGCTCAACGACGGCTGGGCCGCGCTGCTGGCCGGCGCCGGACGCGAGGCCGGCGCCTCGACCGGGCTGGAGACCGGCGCGGTGGAGCTCGGCGTCAACGAGCACGCGGACAACGACGACACGGACAGGAGACAAGCGGCGGCGACGGCCATGGGGGCCATCGCGCGGGCGACACGCATCGGAAGACTCAACCTTTCGGGGATCGGATCGGCGGGGCGCCGGGTCACGACCTCAACGATCATGACGCAGGAGGCCGCCGAATCTGCGCACCTGCGACGGTGTGTGCCCGAAACGACAGAAGCCGCAGGCGAACCTGCGGCTTCTGAGCTGACCGTCGCGGGTGCGAGATCACCATGCGCCCTCGGCAGGATTCGAACCTGCGGCACCTGGTACCGGAAACCAGTGCTCTATCCCCTGAGCTACGAGGGCGTGCGTCACTTCGTGGCGCGTGGGGGAACAGTACCGGGCGATATCGGTGCGGGGGAAACCGGGACCCGCCGATACGCTTGCCCGGTGACTCCCGAGCAGCTCTCCACAGCGATCGTCGATGTCCTGACGACGCTCGTCGATGCAGGCCACTTGAGCCTCGCCGACGGCGTCCCGACAACCGTGACGGTGGAGCGACCCCGACAGAAGGGTCACGGAGACTACGCGACCAACGTCGCACTGCAGCTGGCCAAGCGGAGCCAGATCGACGGCCAGGCGACCACACCGCGCGCGCTCGCCGAGCTGATCCAGACCGGGCTGAAGGGCGCGGACGGGATCACCGACGTCGAGATCGCCGGTCCCGGCTTCCTCAACATCACCGTCGACGCCGGCGCACAGGGGCGGCTGGCCGCGCAGATCGTCGCGGCCGGCGCGGCGTACGGACGGTCCGAGACGCTCGGCGGACAGAAGATCAACGTCGAGTTCATCTCCGCCAACCCGACCGGCCCGCTGCATCTGGGCCACACCCGCTGGGCCGTGCTGGGCGACGCCATCGGACGCGTCCTGACCGCCGCCGGCGCGGAGGTGACGCGCGAGTTCTACATCAACGACCGCGGCGTGCAGATGAACCACTTCGCGAAGTCGATCATCGCCAGCGCCCTCGGCGAACCTACCCCCACCGACGGATACGCCGGCGGCTACATCGACGATCTCGCCCGGGCTGTCGAGGCGGCCCAGCCGGGCATCTTCGAGCTCGAGGGCTCCGAGCGCGTCGCCGCCGTACGCCAGGTCGGCTACGCGATCCAGCTCAAGGAGCAGCAGGAGACGCTCGACGGCTTCAACACCCACTTCGACGTGTGGTTCAGCGAGCTCTCGCTGCACGAGGACGGCCACGTCCCCGAGACCCTCACGCGGCTCGAGGAGCTCGGCCATGTCTACGAGCAGGACGGCGCGCTGTGGATGCGCACCACGGACTTCGGCGACGACAAGGACCGTGTCCTGATCAAGTCCGACGGGGAGCTGACCTACTTCGCCTCCGACACCGCCTACTACCTCGACAAGCGGGCGCGGGGCTTCGACAACTGCATCTATCTCCTCGGGGCCGACCACCACGGCTATGTCGGCCGCCTCAAGGCGATGGCGGCGTGCGTGGGCGACGACCCCGCCGCGACGCTCGACGTCCTGATCGGGCAGCTGGTCAAGATCCTGCGCGACGGCCAGGAGGTCAGGCTCTCCAAGCGCGCGGGCACGATCGTGACCCTGCAGGAGCTGGCCGAGGAGATCGGCGTCGACGCACTGCGCTACTCCCTCGCACGCTATCCCGCGGACAGCCCGCTCACCCTCGACGTCGCCGAGATCACCCGGGCCTCCAACGACAACCCGGTCTACTACGTCCAGTACGCCCACGC
>Ga0131853_10019982_pt1 | contig 12183 bp, 5 predicted proteins | sample TergutLab28metaG_FD_92764 | JGI IMG/M metagenome (GOLD analysis project Ga0131853, IMG submission 92764) | Labiotermes labralis P1 segment gut microbial communities from Petit-Saut dam, French Guiana - Lab288 P1 (version 2) (version 2) | ecosystem: Host-associated > Arthropoda: Insects >...
TGTAATATAATGTTTTCTCAACAGATGGCACAGGCGCTGATGTCCTTAATCATTAAGACAGTGATCCAACATGGCTGGAGCAAGACTGTCGTTTGAAGAACGGAAGGCAGTGCTGAAGTGGTGGTGTTGAGTTTCCACCGCGGTCCCCGGATCTAACACCTCTCGACTTCTACCTATGGGGGGGGTCCCTAAAGGATGATGTTTATCAGAGTAAACCAACTACACTGGATGATCTACGAGAAAGCCCGCAATGTCGTGTGCAGCTATCACGCTGGACACATTACAGAACGTAGTTCATGCAGCAGTTCGGCCGGTTCGACAGTGTTTGGATGCTGATGGTGGCCACTTCGAACACCTACATTGAATCCAAAATTCAAGGCCATCTCTCATATCAATTTCGCTTTTGTATAAATACAGTAGTTATGATTATAGAGTAATATTTTTCATGTCAAAGTGTGTATACATTTTTTTGGGCCACCCTGTATATATAATTTAAGAAGTCTAAAATTTAAATTAAAACACTTCAAAATTTTATAATTCTTAAATTACATATATATGTATATATATATATGCATGTGTTGGTGTGTGTAATTACATAAACTACAGAATGCACGGGCCAACTATAAAAAATAGCCAAAAGCTGTATTTATGTTACTGTAATGCATTTTGTATATTTGAACACACTATATATGGACTACAGAGTAAGCTATACGCCGATACTAAATATTCTGTAGGGTAATTTTGTGTTCAAGCAGTGTTAACTTGTGTAGCCAAGGCACAGTACAACACTGTTACTTTCTTCTGCCTACTGAATATAGGAATAGAAATTTACTGTTACAGAACCTGATCACACTCAATGACACACACACACACACACAAACACACACACTTAGTACGACTCGCCTGGAAGACGGATCGGCCCGTCGCAGAGGCTTCTACCTGCACAAAATACATTCATAAGGCACAAACACCCATGCACCCAGCGGCATTCGAACCCGCAATCCTAGGAAGCAAGCGTCAGACCCACACCCAATCCGCGTGGACACAGGGATCGGCCAACAGTATTACTGTGCAACTGGAAACGTGCAGGAGCAATTGTGTTAATATAAGTTAGCTATGTGTGAAAAAACACACACACACACACACATGTATTTCAAAGTCCTATGACAAAATTTTACAATTTCCATCTATAGATAAATATATAATGATGTGTCAGTCAGACACAACAAAACTTTATTATGTTTATTATTGTGTTGGAGCAACATGTTTCGATTCTTATAGAATCATCTTCAGGCCCTTCTAAGATACAGATCCTTAATTAGCATTGTTTAAAATGTGCTGTGGGATCCCAAATGCTTACATTCTTGATATAACTATGTGCAAAATGCATGTGTCGTTATGTTATGTCATTATAGAAATCCAACCACTCAACACTGGAGATAAGAGCCTAAACGTTCGTCAAGAATATAATATCAAAATAGAGAAGATATCACTTATCAAGCGCAAAATTACTGCGTAGTTTTTTAATGTTTTTGAGGGTTTAACACTTATATACATATATTGTAATTAGTAATAATATATATAAAACAATATCCAAAGTTCTATAACAACACATCTCAAATACATACGTGTAACCTCCTTCATATGTACCGGTTAAAGTTCTAGAAACAAGTATCCTGATTGTACAATAAGAACATAACGACACATGCATTTTATGCATAGTTATATCAAGAATGTTAGCGTTTGGGATCCCACAGCGCATTTTAATCACTGCTAAGTAAGGATCTGTACCTTAGAAGGGCCTGAAGATGATTCTGTAACAATCGAAACATGTTGCCATAATACAATAATAAACATAATAAAGTTTTGTTGTGTTTGACTGATACATCATTGTATATTTATAAATGTGTTAAACACTTCGGAATGGCAAAAACTAAATTCCATCTATAGCTATAATCTTCCTTTCGCTAAATCACAGTTACAAATTATAACCCTCAAAACCCGGGCTGCACTGCCTACGCGCCTAATGTGAAAACAAATTATTTAAGTGAAGATCTAGGCTGCAATACAGACTGGGAATCATATGCCTCTCACTTCCACTTGTTGTTAATACCTAATTGTTTAGTCTTAACGAGTAACAGCTCTAAATGGCAACATCATGACATAGTTACTTGCTTTAGATTTATATACAGGTGTACGGGGATGGGCTCATTTGTTACGCAAATTCAGAGCTTTGTTAAATGTCAAACAGTTCAGTGACAAACATTTGTTTCCGCTCTTTGTTTCACAGATAAATATTATGCCAGGCAGATACGCTTGAAAACCCCCACACAAATGCATGTAAATTGTCGGCTTTGAAGTTGAAAAGTTGCCATTGTACGTTTTGAAAGCGAAGCGAAATATTTTGGTTGAGTTTCGTAGAACTTCCCAATATAAAAGTCATGAAAAACTGTTCTATGTCTCCCGAGTTTGAGTGAAGTACAGACGGACATACATCAAATAGAACGAAGGAAATAGTCCCATTTTACGGACAACAACTACGGCCCTACCAGCCCTGGGGCGAGGGGGTGGTGAGGGGGCCGTTGGGGACATTATTTGAAATTGAATCTCGTGTAATTCAACGCCACGCTTTTTTCTTCAAGCGCCTTCCGTGTTTCCGTTACAACAACCATTCCACCATTGTTCCACATAAAGCTGCTCGTATTACCATTCTGCAACCCTCTGTGACGGTTCACTGCCACATACTTCATTTCTGTACCAATCAAAGAGTGAGAAATTTGAATCAAAATTCTGACCCATATGCACGTCACGAAGGTAAACAGGCGAGTGTCACTTCACTCCACTCAGTAGGTGCAGGCGAGTGGTCAGCATTGTGTCTCCGTCGACATATTCCCAGATAAAGTTAACTTTAAGTTAATATTTCCTTGAACAAGCAGCAACCAGCCGTCTTGACTGCCACAGTAGTGAGAGTGAAGACTGTTGTATTGTGAGATGCGCACAGGTGTGGTCAGCACATGGGTGACAAAGGTTTTGATGGAATTCTGCTACCACATTCAGGTTCTCCTTCTTGTCCTTCTCCTCCCGCTTCTTCTTCTCCTCCTCCTCCTTCTTCTCATTCTTCTTCTTCTACTCCTCCTCCTCATCTTCCTGCTCCTTCTCATTCTTCTTCTTCTTCTTATTCTCCTTCTTCTTATCCTCTTTCTTCTTCTTCTTCTTTTCTGCTTCTCCTTCTTCTCGTCTTTCTTCTCATTCTCCTTCTTCTCCTTCCTCTCCTCCTCCTCATTCTTCTTCTCCTCCTCCTCCTCCTTCTCATCTTCCTGCTCCTTCTCCTTCTTCTTATTATTATTCTCCTTCTTCTTCTCCTCCTTCTTCTTCTCCTCTTTCTTCTCATTCTTCTTCTTCTCCTCTTTCTTCTCATTCTTCTTCTTCTCCTTACTCTCCTCCTCCTCCTTCTCCTCCTCCTTCTCCTCCTCCTCCTCCTTCTCCTCCTCCTCCTTCTTCTTCTTCTTCTCCTCCTCCTCCATCTTCTACTTCTCCTCCTCCTCCTCCTCCTTCTCCTACTCCTCCTCCTTCTTCTCCTCCTCCTTCTCCTCCTTCTCGGTCTCTCCGCAGCCGTTGCCATATACCCAACTAAACGGCTTCACATTAATCTTCCAGCATCGACAATTAAAGCGTTTCAAATCAATTCCACAATCCCAACCGTAATATTTACGTATCACTTCAGCAGTCACGGCTAATGCATATAAAGTAGAGCTCCACTTATCCGGACGCTGGCTATCCGGATCGCCAATTATCCGGTTCGGTTAGGCCCTTCGGGTAAATATGTCGGGAATTCTACAAAACTAACTTGCCTTGAAATTACCGGTTATCTGATCAAGTACAGTACAGTGTTATGGCTTACAGAACTTCAAATCAGGCGTGGTCGGAATGTTCAGACGCAGGTACATACTGTATATAGTAACAGCCGAACTGCAAACTGACAATTTAGCCTATTTTCAAAGAAAAATCCAATTATCCAGATTTTCTTCATATACGGACGGCTCGCCGTCCAAATTAATCCGGATAAGTGGAGTTTTACTGTATTGGAAAAATTACGAAGTTAGGTTCCGTGGTATAGGAGTGTTTGGGTGTTCTGTGTTAGGTTAGGTTAGGTTAGGTTAGGTCCAGTGGTGGAAAGAGAAAACTTGAGTTTTTACATACACACACATATTTCGACTAGTAACACTGGAAAAGGCGGCCCGGGTAGCTCAGTCGGTATAGTGAATGATACGGGCTGGACGGTCCGGGATCGAATGCCGTTGGGGAGGAGATTTTTAGCCCGTCCAGACCGGCCATGGGACCCACCCAGCCTCCTGTACAATGGGTACCGGGCCTTTCCTGGGAGTAGAGACGGCTGGGGCGTGGGGCTGACCCCCCATCTACTGCTGAAGGTCCTAGAAAGAGTAGAGCTACACCTCTACCCACCCTAAGAGCCTGCGTGGCCTATATAAAGGGTGAAAACCTACCTAAACTGGAATAGTTTTGACCTACACAATTATCATGACGTAACGAAAGAAAACTCGCTTATCTTCCTGTTTTAATGAGTAAGAATACACTGGATGAAGCGAATAAATTCATTCTGATAGAATTCATGGCAATGCGTTAAAATTAAATGACTATACTTCACAAATTTCCGTCAGATACATCGACTTTATTATTTATGGGTATTTAGTTGCGTGGTACAGTGTAAACAACACGATGTCGGGGTTGGCCAGTAAGAAGGCAAAATCGATGATGATGATGATGATGATGATGATAATAATAATAATAGCAAAAGAACAGTACATAAAAAGACATGCTAGAATGTCTGCACAACTACACTTCAACATATGCCAGGAAACAGGGGTACAATTGGACAAAAAACACTGGTATGAGCATGTGCCAAAATCAGTAGAAACAGTCAAGGAGGCAAGGAAACCATATTGTGGAATCAATAATTACAAACTGACAGAACTATCCCCAACAACAAACCAGACATTATAATCCGTGATAATGAAAAGGGAACATGTATGTTAATAGACGTCGCAATCTCAGGAGACAGAAATGTGATTAAAAAGGAAAACGACAAATTTCTAAAATATAAAGACCTTACAATAGAAATACAGCGCATGTGGAGTGTAAAAACAAAGGTGATGCCAGTAATAATAGGGGCGACTGGGACTATTTCAAAGTCATTCAGAAAATACGTGAGCAACATACCGGGAAAACATGAAATTAAGGAACTACAGAAAACAGCCATATTGGGCACTGTGCACATACTTCGGAAAGTACTAATGTTAAAGTACAATAGATTCAACACTGAAACTAACGATATAAGCACCATGAATAGTAACAACAGAATAGCTTTGACACTGTATTCCCTAGGGACATAGTTTGTCTGAGGAATATAAGTATAAATACACTGCATAAAGGATATGATAATAATAATAATAATAAGTGGCAAAACTATAAACATAATGTCACAAAATATTGCAACTCCAACAACACACACGATACAACGGGATAATGAACGCCGTAAAGAACACCACCGTACGGTTTGGTAACGGTAAAGGTAAAGTGATCCCGTTACAGGCCCGGTGTGGCCCAAAGGTTGGGTAGAGGTATAGCTGTACTCTTCCATGACCGCGGCACTAGAAGGAGTTGAGTGGTCAGCAGCACGCCCCGGCCGCACTTTACCCCCGGGAAAGACCCGGTACCCATTGTACAGGAGGCTGGGTGGGCCCCAGGGCCGGTCCGGACAGGCGGAAAATCTCGTCCCCACCGTCCAGCTCGTAGCTCAGTCGCTATACCGACTGAGCTACCCGGCCCACACACCATATGGTTTGAAATAAAAAAAATCAAGAGAACGCGCGCGTATTAAGAACAAACCAGGCAATCAATACCAAAGGGACCTTTCACACAATTTTTCAGAATTTCAGCAACGCTGTGGCACATACAACCAAATGTCGTCTTAACAAACACAGACCCAATGGTCATGCAACAACCAGGTGCCTGTCGCGTGGGATGATGACGGAACAAGGACAAGATGCCCCAGTAACTTTTCGACCACAAACTTCAGGGACTGGCGGGGAATTGACTACCTGCACAAGCCTCAATACGGCCTCATAAGTGAAAGTGCCGACAGCTGAGTGGGTGTTCTGATGCGAACTTTAACCTGCCGGCGGTTATCGCCAAGTTTCGCTGAACACACAGTCTGCTGCAGCCGATATTACAAAGAGGACTTCTTACGCAGTACAGGCGTGGTTGCTGTAGATAGTCCCGAATTTCCTTCGGCAGATTTACTTGTTCTCCGAGAATTGGAGGTGATATCTCTTCAACGGGGACCGCGGTAGCACAGAGGTTAAGGTGCTGTGCTAAAAATCGGAAGGTCGCTGGTTCGATCCCAGCTGGTGTCAGTGGATTTTTCATTGGCATGTAATACTTCCGACTCAGTCTCTAAAAGAAATGAGTACCAGGAGTATTTCCTGTGGGTAAAGGCGGCCGGTGCGTAAGGCTGAACTTACCACCATCCTGTACTCTTGTCGCGAAAAATGGGAATCTTGATTTCTTGGAAATCTCTGAGCCTGTCCAGGCCTGTAATGGGACTGCTTTACCTTTACCTTTACCTCTTCAACACCTTTGTATGTTCGACATTAAACACCCTCTGCGCAATACTTACGTGCATGTTCAGAGAGAGATTCCTCCTCACATAAAGGACCACAGTTCAGAGACAGTTCTCCTGTTCGAGTACAACCTTCCTCTTCAGAGAAGGCCCTCTTGCTCAGACACAACCTTCCTCCTGTTCAGACGATCATCTTATTCAGAAATAGACTTCCTGTTCAACGATCTTGTTCAGACAGATAGCCCTGTTCAGGAACAATCTTCCTTTTCAGTAAATTTGTTCAGGCATAGCTTTCCTGTTCAGACATCCATCTTGTTCAGGAACAGCCTTCCTGTTCAAAGATCCATCTTGTTCAGGAAGTGTCCCCTGTTCACGCACAACCTTCTTGTTCAGTCATTTTGTTCAGGCACAGCCTTCCTGTTCAGTGTTCAGTCATCTTGTTCAGGCAACAGCCTGCCTGTTCAGTGTTTTGTTCAGGCACAGCCTTCCTGTTAAGACATCCATCTTATTCAGACAGACCCCCTGCTCAGGTAAAACACTCCTGTTCAGACACAACCCTCCTGTTCATGCATAGCTCCCTGTTCAGGCAGCCCCCCTGTTCAGGCAGACCTCTATTACACACAGAGCCCCCTTGCGACCAGTGATTGTAACTGCGTGACGTAAACTAAAAAGCGGTAAATTGGTAACACTCTAGACGCGTGTTCTCAAGTATCTGGTTCGAAAATCGACAGAGAATACTGACTGAAAGGATGGGGGGTTTCCTTCAGCTCCGTTAGTCAAATGTCGGGACAGAATTCCAATTACCCCACTAATACGTACTTGCTGAATCCTCTCCAAGTCAACACTTCTGAAGCAAAACTCGAACAGCACGTATTGATACGCCAGCAATATATACAAATGCATGAACTGTGTACACTATTGACGTCAGCACACTGCCAGAGGCTGTGTGTTCTGACCACCTCATTACAACCTGGATCACGTCTCACTCTCTACCCCAAAATTGGAAAGCACACTCACACCACACGACCTAAATTAAATGACGCCACTAATGGGATACTTAGCGCCATTCATCACCGGTACTGATGAACTGTGTTCTACAGTAGGCCTACTTGCGTTGCAGCAACTTGAAATGGCTTGCCTGACGACACTCACTTCATTACGGTATGAAGTCTTTACCGGCAGGAGCAACTCCAGAGGTAGTTGGTGTGGTGACCAGGCCATGGGCTGGAAAAGGCCGGAGTTCGAAACCCTAGAGGGGAAGCAATTTAAGTATTCTACACAACGTTCTGACAGGCTCTGGGCCACCCAGCATACATTTTAATGGGTACCCGGGTACTTTCCCGAACTTAAAGTGGCCGGGGCATAAGCCACATACATCCATCTAGTGCCGAGGGTAAGAATGAATGGAGCAATATCTCCACTTCCCTATAGGACATAATGGTATGTGCAGGGAAAGGTTTATCTTTAACAGTGCCAGTGCAGCATTAGAAGTAGCAGTAATAAGTAGTATTAGTGGCGCTAGTAGCAGTAAAATATGAGCCGGGTAGCTCAGTAGGTTTAGCGACTGGCTACGGGCTAGACGGTCCGAGATCGAATCCCGGTGGGGACGAGATTTTCCGCCCGTCCTGACCGGCCATGGGGCCCACCCAGCCTCCTGTTAAATGGATACCGGGTCTTTCCCGGGTGTAAAATGCGGCCAGGGCGTGCTGCTGACCACTCACCCTCTTCTAGTACCGCGGTCATGGAAGAGTAGAGCTATACTTCTACCCACCCTCTGGGCCACAACGGGCCTGTAACGGGATCACTTTACCTTTTAGTAGCAGCAAAATGGAGACAGTCTGCAGTTTTATTGTAATAGGGTGCGTCTGTCCGTCCGTCCGCATGTAACAACTCCGCTCCCACTGGGCGGGTTTTCATGAAATTTATATCTGAGGATTTTTCGAAAATATCTGGAAAACTGAAGTTCCATTAAAATCTAACAAGAATAACGGACACTACACATTAAGATCTGTGTACATTTACCATAATATATCTCTCATTTCTTCGTTCAATGTAAGAATCTTCTGTAATATTTTTTCTGAAAATCTTTCCTTATATAAGATAGTGGAAAAATATTGTACAACCGGACAGGCCACAGATGACAATAGGCGCATGCACTATGCATAATGGATAACTAAGCCTACAGACACACACTCAGAATAAGTAATATTTATTGTTTTTCCACGGCAACAGTGGTTAAGCGAACGCGCCCCAGTGTGACGTAATACGTAAACTGCCTCTCTCGTTAAGACTGGATTTTATTACGGTATTTCTTGCGATTTTCCTGCAAATCGACCGTCCATAATAATATTATAATAACAAGGTAAAGCAGTCCCGTTACAGGCCGGGAGTGGCCCAGAGGGTTCCAGGAAGTTACGGTTCCTAGATTTCATGACAGCAGCACAGGATTGTGGTAAGGTTGTCAGCCTTGCGCACCGGCCGCCTTTACTCCCAGAAAATGATCCTGGTACTCATTTCTGTTTGACGCTGAGTCGACCCCAGGGCCATAGTGCGATCGGAAGGATTTTATGTCGATGAAAAATTCCAATGACCCCAGCTGGGATCGAGCCAGCAACCTTCGGATTTGTAGCACAGCACCTTAACCACTGTGCCACCGTTGTCCCCACGGGGTGGTTTATGGGAGACCAGACTGTACCGACATTACACAACGACTAAAGAATTAACTCTTTCCAATGTTACTTGTTTTAATATGCCGAACCACAGCCGTTTGTCCTCACAATTTAATTAGTTCCATGTTTTCATTATGATTCACACAGTGAAATGTATTAACCTGTTGATCTCTGTAACGGAGAATGAGCATTTCTGTGAGTTATGGACCGAATTTCAAATGCGATTACATTTAAAACGCTGTGTCTATCGAACAAATGGCGCTGCCTTCCACTGGGACATGAGAACAGTAAATCAAATTTTTTACAATATCTACCCCATACCTGGCAGGAGTTTTCCTCGGGGGTAAAGACGCCAGGGCGTGAAGCTCAGCACCCATATTTAGTAAGGTAAAGCAATCCCGTTACACGCCTGCAGTGGCCTAGTTATTGTTCCCAGATTTCACGACAACAGCACATGATGGTGGTAAGGTGGTCAGTTTTACGCACCGGCCGCCTTTACCTCCAGGAAATGCTCCTGAGTCGACCCCAGGGCCATAGTGCGATCGGAAGGGTTTTATGTCGATGAAAAATTCCAATGACACCAACTGGGATCGAACCAGCGACCTTCCGATTTGTAGAACAGCACCTTAACCACTGTGGTACTGCGGTCCCCAAACCTACTTAGTGCCGACGTTAATAATGCCTGTACGTCCTACATCCAAGCCTCATATACCCTCATGGTGTATAGTGGTTAATTACACAAATGGATAAATTTACATTTAGGTTTAACATGGGCATGTAAATTAAGTTGCAGCTGCTTCTAAAGTTTATTTTCCCTTGCGACAATTACAACGTGTGTCACTGCAAACAGAGCACAGTGGCTTTCCAGTAATCGAGCAAATTCAGCCCTAAAATATGCAGGATCACTCGGCCATTGAAATAAACACAAAACTTTAAATATCTCCTACACTGCAGTTCGAAAGCTGCAACTTACGTTTCGATTATCAAAAAGTCCCTTTAGAATTCAACGGAAATTCTAGTAATTTATGAAATACGTCGTCCGATTGCGACTACTTAGCTCTTAGGTATAGCTGAAGAAAAATCATTCCTTCCTGTCTTCAACACTTTGCTTCATTTCCTTTATCCATTTGTTTACACACTTCCTCCTGTAATTTATCTCGCACGCCTCTCATTTGCGTGTCACACCACCGTTCCCTCCCCCCTACTTCCTCTCTGTTTTTGCACCAAACATCTAACAGCAAGTGGCTATACATCCTTGGCACTTTGACGAGCACTGCCATCTGTCAGACACTTCCAGTAACTACGTCCACTGTGAGCGTAAATATCACAATGTATAACCGAGGAATAAAAACCAACCAGACGCCACTTATTATTTTATTGTACTTCTTATAGGCTCAACATATTTCGGGCACTACTATGCTTTAGCCTGCAGCCCGGACACTACTCCAGCCTAACCGCATCTAACCTCCAACCTACAGTAAACCAAGAACGAAACGACCAATGTGGTAATCAACATTATAGTCGCGAGCTCCTGATGATGGGTATAGTAGTGCCCGAAACATGTTGAGCCTTTAAGAAGTACAATAAAATAATAAGTGGCATCTAGTTGGTTTTTTTATTCTTCAGCTATCACAATGATGCACGGTCCCATCACACATCAAAATCACATTGTATGTTGCGCTTGAACGAGTCGAGAGAGGGACTTTCGTCTTACATTCCGATAGTACGCACGAACGCAGGCTGATATTTATAATACGCATTAGACCATAACAGCGCCAAATAAATTACCCTCAGAAATTCCCGTCTCGTAGGTGTTAGCCTATTTGGCTCGATTTGCAGTGTTAATCCTCAATTTATCCTCTGTATATGCATCATTTACATGATATTGCAACACGCGTTATGCCATCTGAGCCATGATTTACGCGGAGAAAAAACTATATGTCCGGGGGCTAATGTATGTACAGTACAATGATTCACATCTGAGGGTAGATTCTGTACGCAGTCGCAGACTGCTAAATTTCTTTCTTTCTTTCTTTCTTCCTTGCACACTCATCAGGAATAATGATAGACCCAGGTCATTAACAGCGTGAGTGGTCTACGACGTGGATCTGCGACCGCTCGCTTGTTGGGATTGTCAGTTCGAATCCCGGAGGGGGCATGGATGTTTGTTGTGAGTGTTGTGTGTTGTCAGGTAGAGGTCAATGCGTCGGGCTGATCACTCGTCCAGAGGAGTCCTACCGAGTGTGGTGTGTGTGAATGTGATAATGAATCCTCGGTAATGAGGAGGCCTTGGACCACTGGGGGGCGGTTGTGCCGTGGTAAATATAATTAACGGCCTAAGCACCACTGGAATATCGCGCTCACCAAATACATACATATTTCAGACACACTTTACAGTAATACTAAAAAAAATAATAGTATCTAAGTCCTGTAGCCTTATCGAATTTGGTATGATATGATATATTTGTTAACTGCAATTGGGTTGACACCCGGTGGTAGCAGTACAGTACACATTTACACACAAACAACACACAGAACAACACAATTAACAACTAGGATATTACTATCGCGTTAGTGAAAGGACGTTTAATTAGAGGTTTTTGGTGATTTGGTAAATAAAGAAGGTACAGAGGGGAGCAACACCCTGCCTTGATTTTAAAGAACCCCGGATTCATGAGTGCGTGTTGCGTGACTGTGTCAAACGTGCTTGCGGCATGGTTTTTAGTACCAGGTCTAACAATACAGTAGAGGTTAACCTTTAGACGCCTAATGTCAACTATAGTGGTCGTACCGCACCGCTAACCTCTAAAGTTGCTTTTTATATATTTATTCAACAAATATAGGCACTGAATATTTTAACCTTTAGACGCCTAA